>VFQT010000027.1_pt1 | contig 248015 bp, 193 predicted proteins | sample 3512381 | NCBI WGS metagenome assembly VFQT01 (sample SAMN10412376, study PRJNA504923) | tailings metagenome | isolation source: Relicate 2 Philex TSF3 active mining site | place: Philippines: Tuba, Benguet | collected 2017-08-29
TGACCATCGATGAAGTGCTCTTCGACGCCGAAGAGAAGATGCTGAAGACCGAGGACCACGTCCTGAACCAGTTCGCCGGAGTCCGCACCGGCAAGGCGACCCCGTCGCTCATCGAGAACGTGATGGTGGAGGCCTATGGCTCCAACATGCGCCTCAAGGAGTTGGCCACCATCACCGCCCCCGAGGCCCGCATGCTCATGGTGCAGCCCTTCGATCAGGCCAACATGAAGGCCGTCGAGAAGGGGATCCAGGCCTCGGGCCTCGGGCTCAACCCCGCCTCGCAAGGTCGCTTCATCCGCATCGTGTTGCCCGATCTGAGCGCCGAGCGCCGTCAGGAATTCGTCAAGATCTGCAAGCGCATCTCCGAAGAGGGGCGTGTGGCCATCCGCAACGAGCGGCGCCAGGCCATTGAACTGCTCAAGAAGACCAAGAGCGACGGGGGGGTGTCCGAAGATGCGATCAAGACCGCCGAGGCCGACGTCCAGAAGTTGACCGATTCCTTCATCGCCAAGGTGGATCAGCATCTGGCGGTCAAGGAGAAGGAAATCCTGACGGTCTGATCGGTCGGCACCGGGCATTCGCCCTGCGGGCAGCGGTCGTGGTGGGGAAGGCTAATACTCCGGATAAACTCCGGGCAAAACCCCGATTGACATCGTCGGGGAGCAGGCGTAGCGATTCTTTCAACAATTCCCCGCTCGAACCGTTCGGCTGCCCACCCCATGTCCTTGCCCCGTATCTCAGAGACGGAATGGGAGATCATGCGGATTGTCTGGAAACGACAACCGGTGACCTCGGCCGAGGTCATTGAACGCCTCCAGAAAGACGACGCCACCTGGAGGGCGGTCACCGCCAAGACCCTGTTGAACCGGTTGGTCCGAAAAGGGGCCCTGTGCTACGAGACACTCGGGCGGGTCTATCACTACAGCGCGAAGGTGTCCGAAGCGGAGTGCGTCGCGGCGGCCACGCGATCCTTCCTCGACCGGGTCTTCGGGGGCTCCCTCACCGGGATGATGGCCCACTATGTCGAGAGCCGGAAGCTCTCCAAATCCCAGCTCAGCGAGTTGCGGAAGCTGCTCGAATCCGAATCCGGAAAATAGGCAAGCAACCTGCTAGGCGTGTCGGAAATGTTCTGACATGAGCCCGGAGGTCGTTCGCAATCTGGGGTGGGATTTGATCAGCAGTTCGGCCCATGCGGCCGTGCTGGGAATGCTCGTGCTCAGTGTCCGCAGTCTCCTGCGGCGGCATCTGTCGCCCGACTGGCGGATGGCGCTGGGCGCCTTGGTACTGGTGCGGTTGGTGTGGCCTTGGCAGGTCGCCACTCCGGTCAGTCTCTTCAACGTCACCGCCTCCTGGTTGCCCCCGATCAACGCCGGTTCGTTTCCCATCGAAGGGTGGCGTTGGGGCATCGGCATCTGGATCGTTGGGTTTGCGATACGATCGGGGCTGTGCCTGGCCGATGCACGACGGGTGCATCGCTGGATCCAGGGTTCCCGATCGGCCGAGGCCCGATTGACCGCGCTCTGGAACGACACCCTCCGTGCCGGTCCGGAGTCCCTGCGCGGGGTCCCCATCCGACAGTCTCCCGAGGTCGCCAATCCCTGTGTGGCCGGGGTGTTTCGACCCTGTCTGCTGGTGCCTTCGGATCTGGGGTGCCGATTCTCGCCCGAGGAGATTCGACCGATGTTCCTGCACGAGATGGCCCACCTGCGCCGCCGGGATCTCTGGCTCAACTGGATCCTGGAACTGGTCCGGATGGTCCATTGGTTCAATCCGGTGATCGGACACGTGCTGCGACGGTGGCGTGAAGATCGCGAAGAAGCGTGTGATGTTCACGCATTGTCGGCCGGATCGACCGACCGGCTCCTGTACGGTCGAATTCTGCTGAAGTGCCTCGGGGCCGGGATCACCGCCGAAGCGGGTCTCTCGGCCGTCTCATGGAGCGGCGGATCTTCGGCGGCCCCCCACAGCCTGGTCCATCGGATCCGGTCGATCGCCCGCTTCAGGCCCGAGCGTCGCACCTGGATCGTCGGTGTGTGCACCCTGCTGTCGGTGGGATTGATCGGCTTGACCGACCCGGAACCGCTGCCCCCACGGCGCATCTGGTTGCTGAAACCGGAGACCCTGTCGCGAGTTTTGCCGGCCGATTGGGTCAAGCCGGCCGTCTGAGCCGCGTTCGCCCGGCTTCCCTGCCGCCTCATGTCGGCCTCATGTCGGCCTCGTTTTGACCGGACTGACTCGGGTCGGGTCAGCGCGTCTCCGGCGGCAGTCGCAGGGCGCTGTCGAGGGCCCGGATCTCGGGCAAGGTCTTCGATTCCACGCCACCTCCGAGTCGCGCCAGGCGTTCCCCGCTGGGCCGCACCATGCGTTCGTAGCTGCCCACCGCGTCGTCGTACGCCTTGGTGGCCTTGCCCAATCCGTCGCGGATCCTCTCGAAATGCTCCACGAACCGGTTCACCCGCTCATACAGGGTCTGGGCCGCCTCGGCGATCTGCTGCGCATTCTGGGATTGTTCGTGGACCTGCCAACTGACGGCCACGCTCCGCAACAGGGCGATGAGTGAAGCCGGGGTGGCCAGGAGGATGTGCCGTTCGGCCGCCCACACGATGAGATCGCGGTCGCCCTCGAGCGCGGCACTGAAGAGGGATTCGGCCGGCACGAACAACACCACGTGGTCGAGCGCCTTGTTGAATTGGGCCGGGTAATCGCGGTCGGCCAGCGCCTTGATGGTCGTCTTCATCTTGGCGGCGTGGTCGGCCAGCGCGGCGCTGCGGCGGCCTTCTTCCTCCGAATCCAGGGCGGCCAGGAATTCGAGGTCGGGCACCTTCGAGTCGACGATGATCACCCGATCGCCCGGAAGGCGGACGATCAGGTCGGGCTTCGAATCGCCTTCGCGCACCTGCTCGACGAAATCGCAGTGGGCGCTCATGCCGGAGGCCTCCACCACCCGGCGCAGGGTCTCCTCGCCCCAACGCCCTCGGGCCTGGTTGGAGGACAGCACGGCGCGGAGCCGGTGGGTCTCGCTCGACAGCGTCTGGCTGTGGGTGGAGAGCTGTTCGACCTGCCGGCGAACCTCGCCCAACGCGGTGGATTGCAGGGTTTCGCTCTGCTGCAGACGGGTCTGGTAGGCCTTGAGCTGCTCTTCCAGCGGCTTGACGAGCGATTCGATGCGTTGTTCGCGCAGGGACAGGTCGCCCTTGGCCGACTCCTGGAACCGGGTGAAGGTTTCGTTGGCCAGCCTGAGGAACTCCGGCCCGTTCTGCTTCAGGGCCTCTGCGCTCAGGCCGGCGAAGGTTTCCTTGAGGTCGGCCAGGGCCTTGTCGTGGGAGGCCCGAAGATCCGTGATCGATTGGGCGTGGTGGTCACGCAGGCTGCGCTCCGCTTCCTGTTGGACCCGCTGTTGGTCGGCGAGGCTGGCCCGGGCCGCGGTGTTCTCGGCGGTGGCGGTCGCCAGGCGGGTTTGGAGTTGGCTCAATTCGGTGCGCACGTCGGCCATCTCGGCCTCCCGTTGGCGTCCGGCTTCGATGGCTTCGAGCGCCTGACGTTGTGCGGCCTCCCGGGCCGCCTCGGCCGCCGCCGCGGCGGCCTGGGCGGTAGCGGCCCGGCCCTGCCACTCGCGGGACTCGGTTTCCCGCCGCTGGGCCTGCTGGCGCAGTTCCTCTTCGAGCGCCGACGCAGCCAACGGAGCCGTCGGCGATCCACGGCGCAGGCCTCGCAGGATCCAACCCATCGCCAGTCCCAGCAACACGCCCACCACCAGAGTCACGATGCGATCGGTCGAAGTCACCCGACCAGTGACCCAAAACCCGGCCTTCCGACGCAATGCCTATGTTGAGCCATCAGGCCCGCTTCCGCGGTCGGCCGCCGGTTCGGGTTGTGCAGGAACGGGGTTGTCGTTCGACCGGACTCAACCCCTCCGCTCGGATGGGGGGTTCGAGGGGGATCCCTCGGAAAACGTCGCAACGTCAGGGCAGGGTGGCTGCCAATGGCGAGGTCCGCAGCGGTACCGCATTCTCAGTGGCGTCGGAGGGATCCATGACCCATCGGATGCGTGGAACCCTGTTGACCCTGTCCAGCCATGAAACACGCGACCCGCTCCTTGTTGTCTTCCACGTCCAGCACTCGGCTGAGTTCGTCGACGGTTCCCAAACCGATTCCGGTCCGGTTCGAGTTCCGGGATCCCACCGCGCTCTCGGTGGCCGTGGCGGGCACCTTCAACGGGTGGAACCCCAAAAAGCACACCCTCCGTCATCAAGGGGATGGGCTCTGGGTCCACGACACGAAGCTCTCCCCGGGACAACACGAGTATTGCCTGGTGGTCGACGGTCGATGGATGCCCGACCCGGTGGCCCACGAGTCCCGTCCCAATCCCTTTGGAGGACGCAATTCGGTCCTCTCCGTGCCGTCCTCCCGGAACGGGATCGCTTCACCGTCCTTGAAACATTGATCTCCCGGAATCTCAACCCTCCGGATCCCAGAAAGACCCAACACCATGGAAAAAAGCACACAGGATATCAGTCACGAGATGACTCGATTGGCTGAAGACGCCCGCGCCTTGATCGCTGCCACCGCCGATGTCGCGGGCGATCGGGTCGGCGAGGCCCGCAGACGCTTGGCGCAGGCGCTCGAAAACGGCGAGGAGCTCTACCACCGGGCCCGGGATCGGGCCATCGCGGGGGCCAAAGTCACCGACGCGGCCATCCACCAGCATCCCTATCAGGCCATCGTGGTCGGTGTGGGAGTGGGTGCCCTGCTGGGCTATTTCATGGCCCGCAAATCCGACCGCAACGGCGGCTGAAGCCCATGGATACCGCCAACGATGCCGGCTCGCACTGGGCCCCGGTGCTCAAACGGTTCTGCCGTCGATTGCTCGCGATCGGCGAGAATCGCTTGGAGCTGCTCTCGGTCGAGGTCCAGGAGGGACGGGATCGGTTGATCCAGGATTTCCTGTTGGCCTTGGCCGTCGCCGGGTTCTCGATGATCGCGTTGATGGCCGGATCCGCGGCCCTGGTCGTCTGGCTCTGGAACTCCTCCGCGTTGGCCGTCCTCCTGAGTCTCATGACCGTCTATGGGGCGGTTGGGGTGGGGCTTCTCCTCCATCTCAACCGCCGACTGAGGGCTTGGCAGGCGCTCAGCGCGTCCGTCGATCAACTGCGCAAGGATCGTCACTGTCTGGACCGCCTCATCCCATGAATCCCTTGGAGATCCGCAAGCGACTGCTTGTCGCCGAGAGTGATCTGCTCCGGGTCCGATTGTCGGAGGATTTCGAATCGCTCCGGTCGGTCTGGGAGCAGTCGGGAATCCGAGGTCGATTCTGGAGCGATTGGGTCGCGTCGTTGGCGGCCATGGTCACCGGACTCGGCTCGTTGCGCTCAGGGATCTCATCGGATCCCGTGCGTCCTCGTTCCTGGGTGTCGCGGTGGGTGCAAGGGGCCGGTCTCCTGTCCTCAGTGTGGCTGGCCTGGAAGCGGGCCCGCGGGGGGCGCCACCCCTGAGATGGCTTCGTTTCCGTCTCCGCCGATGCGGAGTCCCTTTTCGACTTTCCACTCCAACACCGATCGATCACCCATGAGAACCGAACCGCTCTACAACAAGCCCCGCCCTCCCCACGCCATCGAGAAACCTCCGGAAGCCAAGCCCAAACCCAAGGCGACCTCCCGGGCCAAACTCGGATCCCGCGATTTGAGGGAGGATCGGGGAACCCGTCAGATCAAAAACACCCAGCGCCCCGGCGGCCCCCACCCGGTTGCTCATCCGAGCCCCGGCCCCGGGTTGTAACCTCGGCGGGGCCTTCTGATGCGGGAGGCAGGAGGCGGCTCACGGCGAGGGGGTTCGATCCTCTGCCCGCATCGGAAGGCCGCTCGCCCTGAGTGGGTTATGAGCCGGGTCCATTGAGTGGGTCCATATGAGCTTGGAGTCGGGGCGGGGATGCGATACTTCTTGCCGGACATCCTCGTCGACAGCCCATGAAAACCCTTTCGTGCTCCCTTTTTAGCCCGGTTCGCCGTCCGAGCCGGTCCGGATTCACCCTCATCGAGTTGTTGGTGGTCATCGCCATCATCGCCATTCTGGCGGGCATGCTCTTGCCGGCTCTGGCCAAAGCCAAAGCCAAGGCCACCGGAGCCGCCTGTGCCAGCAACCAGAAGCAATTGATTCTGGCCTGGAACATGTACTCGATGGACAACAACGACTTCCTGGCTCCGACCGAGGGGTGGAGGAACAAGGCGGGTGCCTCGGTGCCGCTCACCGGCGGCGGCTATTGGCAGGGTCCGGTGCCGGATATCGCCAACGGCATCACCTTGGATGAGGCACTCAGGCGCGTTCAGAGGGGCATGACCAACTCTCCAATGTGGGAGTATTGCACGGCCTTCGGCGCCTATCACTGTCCGGGTGATCTCCGTTCCAAGCGCCGTCCGGGCACCGGTTGGGCCTACGACAGCTACTCCAAGGCCAACGGCATGAACGGCATCCTCGGCTGGGAAGCTTCCCAGCCTCCTTACCTCAAGGCCTCCGAGGTCAATTCTCCGTCGCAGTCCTTCGTGTTCATCGAGGAGTCCGATCCGCGCAATTCCAACCTGGGCACCTGGGTGCTGAGCACCGATTCACGGGGTTGGATCGACCCGTTCGCCGTGTTCCACGGCAACTTCAGCACCTTCTCCTTCCAGGACGGTCACTACGAAGGTCATCGCTGGGTCGAGGCCAAGACCATCAAGGCGGCCAAGGATTCGGCGGTTGGCATCTCCAGCTTCAACTGGAGCGGCGGTGGCCCCAACAACCCCGACTTCCGTTGGGTGTGGACCAACTACCGCCATCGGAGCTGGAAGGAGCTCTGATCCTCGTTTCACCACCCGGTGATCGAGTCGGGGTCGCAACGACGCTCTGAGGAACGCGTCTGGAGACCGGTCGAGGTGAAGATCCATTGCGAGGCCGGGGCAACCGGCCCGCCTGATCCGGAAAGCTCGCGCGATCGGTTCACCGGGGCCTTGCCGTGGGATCTCCCGGGGGGCAGGACAACGTCTCTCGTCCCACGTCGGCCTCAACCGGCATCGGCCCCACCTACTTCCAGAACCAGCACGCCCCTGGGATGCCAACGCACCTTGGGGCTGCGGCGTCCGGATCGGTTGACAAGGGCCCGCTTTCCCGGGGCGCTTCTGGACCGGGTTCGACAGCATGAGTGATTTTGAATTCCGCTTCGGAGGGATCGCCCGGCTTTACGGGACGGCCGCGCTGACCCGTTTCCGGGCCGCCCACGTGATGGTGGTCGGCATCGGAGGCGTTGGTTCGTGGGCGGTGGAGGCCTTGGCCCGTTCCGGACTCGGTCGTCTCACACTGGTGGACCTCGATGACGTGTGTGTCAGCAACATCAATCGGCAGTTGCACGCCTTGGACACCACCGTCGGGCAAGCCAAGGTCCAGATCATGGCCGAGCGGGTCAGGGCCATCTCTCCGGAGGCGAGGGTGGACGCCCGGGTGGAGTTCTTCACCGCCGACACGGCGTCGCGCCTGCTGGGGTTGGAGGCCGGTTCGAACTCCGAAGACCGTCCTGACTTCGTGGTGGATGCGATCGACTCCATGGCCAACAAGGTCCGGCTCATCGCCCTCTGCCATGGAGCGGGGATTCCCTTGGTGGTCTGCGGTGGCGCGGGCGGTCGGCGTGACCCGACGGCCGTGCGGGTGGCCGACTTGGCCGCGGTGACGCACGACCGTTTGCTGAGCGAAGTGCGCAAACGCCTTCGTCGGGAACACGGGTTTTCGAGGACTTCCAAGAAGCTCCTGGTGGACTGCGTCCATTCGGCCGAGGCCCCCGTGTTTCCCGACCGAGACGGCACCGTCTGCGCCACTCGCACCTCGGTTGAAGGAACCCCATTGCGGCTCAACTGCGACTCGGGCTTCGGTTCGGCCACTCAGGTGACGGGAACCTTCGGATTCGTCGCCGCCTCGCGCGTCTTGGCCCGGTTGGCCGCGGCCGGTCAGCCGGAATAAGCGGTTCTCACCGTGCGGCCTGGCTTGCCGATCCCCGGGGCTCGTGGGCGGATGGGTCGCTCTGGACGGGGGTGAAACCTCAGCCCGACCGGGGGCGTCTCGTATTGCGTTGCCAAGCCCTGTGTCCGCCCGTTTCATGACGGCCATGCCTGCACGGTTCCGGTGCCACACGGCCCGATTCAGTCCGGTCCTGATCGCTCTGATGCTGCAATGCGTTTCCTGGATCCGGATCCGGGCCGAGAATCGGGTCGACTACCGCTACGAGGACTACGTCGAGGACAACGACCGCATCCACATCCGTACCCATGCCGTCTACGCCGAGCAGGCCCTCAACGCCAAGGCGGTGGTGAAGGGCAACTTCGTCTACGACGGCATCTCGGGCGCGACTCCCACCGGAGCCGCTGCCGCCCCGGGAACCGATCGACTGCCGGTCCAGAACTTCCAGGACATCCGTCGAGCCGGATCGGTTGAGCTCGACCTGACGGCCGGTCGGTTCATCACACGGCCTCAGATCGCGTACAGCGAAGAGAGTGATTACCGCTCCATCGGCCTGTCGCTGAATGAGAGCATCGAGTTCAACCAGAAGAACACGATCCTCAACCTGGGGGTGTCTCGGAATTTCGACCAGGTGACCGGCTTCTGGTTGGCCAACAAGACTCTTTGGAAAGACAAGGACACCTGGGACGGCCTGCTGGGCGTGACTCAATTGCTGGGATCCAAGACCTACCTGACGGCCAACTTCAGCGTCGGGTTCGCCGATGGGTACCTCACCGATCCCTACAAAGGGGTCCATTTCCGCTACGATTTCCCGGTCGATGGGTACAATGCTGACCCGTCGGCGGCGGTGGGCGAACGTCGTCCGGACCAGCGCATCAAGCAGGTGGGTTATCTGGGGATCACCCACTTCGTCAGCGCGCTCAACGGCAGCGTCGATGCCAACTACCGTCTGCATCACGATGACTGGGGCATCTGGGCCAACACCGCCGCCGTCCAATGGAATCAGAAGGTCGGCGAGAAGCTCGTGATCTCCCCGTTGCTGAGATACCATGTCCAATCGGCCGCCGAGTTCTATGCGCCCGTGTTCAACGGCACCCTGGTCGATCCCAATGGCGTGAATGCCGCCCTGCAGTCCGACGGCAGCCTGCTCTTCGAGGGCGATGCGGGATATCCGGGCACGGGGTCGGTGTTTTCCGTGCCGGCGTGGCCCAACTACTACTCGGCCGATTACCGGTTGAGCCGGATGGAGACGTGGACGGTCGGGGTCGGGATCCACTGGCAGGTCCACGAGCACGTGTCGGTGGATCTGGCCTACAAACGCTACCTCATGAATGGCCTTGATGGCGTCACCTTGCAATCGGCCTACCCCCAGGCCCATGTCTACACGATGGGTCTCGGTTTCCAATGGTGAGCGCTCCCGCTCCATCCCGTGCGTCGGTGTCCTCGGGCGTGGTCCAGGGCGACGCCGCGGCCGTACAGCGTCGGATCCGGGAATCGTGTCGGGAATCCCGGACCGACGGGGGGCGTGAGCTGCGCTTCAACGCCTTGGGGACGGTCTGTCGCTGGGTGACGGTGGGCTCGACCGAGGCACTCCGTCGCTTCGATCACGAGGCTTTGGCCTGGATCTCGGCCTTCGAGGCCAAGTACTCGCGATTCCTGCCCGACAGTTGGCTCTCCCGTCTCAACGAGTCGGCCGGGGGGGAGGCTCTGGCTTCCGACCCCGAGATCGACCGCCTCTTGGGCTTGTGCCACGAGATGCATTTCCTGACGCGGGGCGTCTTCGATCCCACGGCCCTGCCGCTCATCCGATTGTGGGACTGGCGTCGGGCCCAGGTGCCCACCGATTCGGAGATCGAATCGGCCCGTCAGCGGGTGGGGTGGCGGAAAGTCCAGCGCAGGCCCGGAGCGGTGCGCCTGAGTGAACCCGGCATGGCGCTCGACCTGGGGGGCATGGGCAAGGAATACGCCGTGGATCAGGTGGCCTTGTTGGCCCGTCAGTGCGGACTCTCCGGTGCTCTGGTGGACTTCGGAGCCGATATCCGGGTCGTCGGCGTGCCGGCCGATGGTCGCCCCGGTTGGCATCTCGGGCTCGAAGATCCCGATCAACCCGGTCGGGCCTGGTGTGGTCTGGCGGTCCGCGATGCGGCCGTGGCCACGTCGGGCGACTACCATCGGGGGTTCACCGCCGCCGGCCAGCGCTGGAGCCACATCCTCGACCCACGCACCGGCCGTCCGGTGCAGAACGGGTGTCGGGCCGTGCATGTGATGGCGCCGAGCTGTACCCTGGCGGGCATGCTGAGCACAGCGGCTCTCGTGCTGGGACTCGACGAAGGACTCCGGCTCATCGAGTCTCAAGCGGGGGCCGAGGGCCTCCTTCACGGGCCTCAATCCAAACTGAGCAGTCGCCGATTCTATGATCATGTCGCCTCTTGAAACCGCCCTTCCGCGCCGCCGATTCCTGAGGGCCTCGGCCGCCTGGATCGCTCTTTCGGCCGCCATGCCGCTGACCCGGGCCGCCGGGCTGCAACCCGGAGACGGACTTCCGGACCTCAAGAGCCTGCAACTCGAGGGCCGATTGCCCGATCTGGCAGGCAAGGTGGTGCATCTGGATTTCTGGGCCTCTTGGTGTGTGCCCTGCCGTCAGTCGTTCCCGGTGCTGGAAGCGCTCCACAAGACCTACGGCTCCCAGGGTTACGTGCTGATCGGGGTCTCCATGGATGAGCGTCAGGCCGACATGGACCGTTTCCTCAAGAAGAACCCGGTGACCTTCGCCACCGTCCGTGACGCCCAGGAAAAACTGGCCGCCAAGGTCCGGCCACCCGGCATGCCCACCTCGTACTTTTTTGGTGCCGATGGCCGTTTGGACTCGGTTCATCCGAAGTTCGAGGGCGAAAAAACCCGCAAACACTACGTCGAGATCATTGAACGGCTGGTGAAATCGGCCAAAGCCTGACATTCCTCCTTATGAATCCAGAACAGTTCCTCCCCTGCAGACCGACCCGTGGTTCCCATCCGGGCGGGATGGTGTGGGTGCTCCTCACGGCGATCATGGCATTGGGCACCGGATGCTCCACCGTCGAGCCCTGGCAGCGTCGCACGTTGTCGGATGCGGTGATGCGCGGCGACCGCGATCCGGCGGGCCTCTTGCTGGCCGAGCACATGTGGTTCAGCCGCGAGGCGGCGACCGGTGGTCGCGGAGTCGGTGGGGGAGGCTGCGGGTGCAACTGAGCGTCGCCCCCGGACTCGTCACGGTGTTCGGAGTCGCACTTCAGAAATCTTGATCATGAAACGCATTCTCATTCAGTCCCATATCCTGGCGGCCTTCCTCCAGCTGGCGCCGCTGGTGCGGGTCGCCCAGACGGCGCCCGGGGTGGTCGCCACGCCCACGCTCTTCATCCTCCGTTGGGTGTTCGGGGCCGCGGCGGTGGCAGGCAGTTTCCACGGACTCTCCGGGGCCACGGGTGTCTTGCCCACCGCGGTCCGGGCCACCAACGGCGTTCGGACCTCGGTGACCTTCTCGATCACGAGTTCCTCGCATGGCACGGCGCGTTCCTATTCCGCGACCTCCGGGCTTCCGCCGGGCACCACCCTGTCAACCCGGGGCACTCTCTCCGGGATACCGGCGGCCAGCGGGGTTTATTCATTGAGAGTGCGCGGATGGGAAACCGCCAATCTGGGCGGCAATTGGTCGGAGTTGACCGTGCCGGTCACCGTGGTCAGCGCCAACCCGCCGGTGGTCACCACCCAACCGACCTCTCTGACGGTCACCGTCGGCCAATCAGCCAGTCTGACCGCCGCCTACACGGGAGACCAACCCCTGACGCTGCGCTGGTTCAAAGAAGATCTGGAGGTCAAGAACGCCACGAATGCGACCCTGACTCTCCCCAATGCCCAACCGGCCGACTCGGGGCGCTACCGGCTCCGGTTGGTGAACGACCTGGTCACGGTCTACAGCGACTGGGCCACGCTCACGGTGCAGGCGGCGGTGGCCAAGCCGGTGATCACGGGACAGCCGCTGGGTCGGACGGTGCATTCCGGAGAGGACTTGTCGTTGGCCGTGTCGGTGACCGGCACCAACCTCACCTATGCGTGGACTCGGGATGGCGTGGCCGTGGGTAGCGCTGGCCCTCTGGGACCCACGTTGGTCCTGACGAATGTCACGGCGGCCGCGGCCGGCGTGTACCGGGTCCGGATCACCAACCCGGGTGGTTCGGTCGACAGCGATGCGGCTTCCGTGCTGGTGGTGGGTCCTGTGCGCTGGGATACGCCCACTCAGGTCGCGGGTTCCGTGCAGCTGCCTTTCAATGCGATCGTCGGGCGCCGGTACGCCGTCGAGTCGGCTGCCGTGGTCCAGGGCCCCTATGCCCTCCAGACCGAGGTGGTGGGTCAGGCCGGGGGCACGTTCGTGGCCGACCCGATCGGGGGTGAAGGGCGGTTTTACCGCGTGCGGCCAATGCCCTGATTCGAAATTCCCCGGAACGGTAAACGGTCGACGCCGAGTCGTCCGCAACCGGCCTTCGCCCGGATCAAGGGCCCTTCACCGGTTGGATGGGGAAGGTTTCGATCAGTTTGGAACGGACCGGAGCCAGCGGGGTTTGCGGGTTTTGCGCCAAGGCTCCGGCCATGCCCGAGGCGAAGGCCGCCGAGACCGAGGTTCCCTGGACGACCCACGACTGCCCCGCCATCTGAACCACCGTGGAACCGGGCACAGCGAGGTCCACGAAGCCGCCTCGATTGGCGTAGGGCGTGAGTTGGCCGGAGCGGCCGGTGGCGGTCACCGCGAGGGTCGACTCGTAGGCCGCCGGATAGAACGGATCCGCGTTCCCGTTGTTGCCGGCGGCCGCGATCACCAGAGCCCCTTGATCGGTGACCTGTTGGATCACCTCCCGGAGGTATGGACTGTCTTGGGCGCTGCCGAGCGACAGATTGATGATCGTGGCCCCATCTTGGGCCGCCTGCGTGATGCCCCGGGCCACATCCCAGGTCGAGGTCGACTCGCCGGCACCGTAGACATTGTAGGGTTGGATCCGGGTCGTGGAACCGACGTCGGGCGATCCGGCGCCGAGTCCGCGGACCATCGCCTCGGCCATGGAGGTTCCGTGCGACGGGGATCCCGTGGCGGCCGCCCCGGAGACCACATCCACCGTCGGCAGCAAGAACGCCTGGAATGCCGGAGCCAACGGTTGAGGTGCCGAATCGATGAGCGCGATGACTCGTCGGCCGCCATCGGGGCGGACCGTCGCGGTCAAACGCAGGGGAGGGACGCTGGCCCCGGTGACGGCCATCGGGGCATCCGGAGTCTCCAGCCGCTGGTTGTTTTCGACCGCGAGGTCGTCCGACTCCAGCGACAGTTTCCGGCGGGCCGACTCGGCCTGAGCGTCCGAATCGAAGCGCAGTCGGTAGGCCCCGGACAGGCTGTTGGTGCCCACCAGATGGGCCCCGTCCAGGCTCGCCAATCGCTTCGGATCGATCGGGGTTCCCGATTTGGAGCGCACGATCAATTCGTCGGGCACCACTCCCTCGCCCGCCTCGGCCAGGATTTCGCGGGTGCTGGAGCGGGCCTGGGTCGCGAACACCTTGAGTTCCCGGCGACCGCTTTGCGGCGTGGTCAGCGAGTAATTCAGGCCTCCGAGGATCCGCGGCAGCGCCTCCCGGGCCGGCAGGTTGCGGAATTGGGCCCGCACCCGGGTGTCGATGCCCTCTTCGATCCACACTCGCCACCCGGTTTGGCCGCCCAGTCGGGCCAGAACCCGCTGCACGGGCCATCCAGGAATCGAGGCATCGTAGCGGTCGGTGGCCGGGTTCCACAGCAGGCCCCTCCGAGGCGTCGTGGGAGAGGCAGGGGTTGGAGCAGTTGGGGTGTCGAGGGTCGGAGTGTTGCGCGTCGGGCTTGGAGCCGGTGGGCGCGACGGCGGGAGCGGATCGGCTCGGCCCAGCATGGCCGAACCCACCCAGGCGAGGGTCAGAGGCAACAGGCGGCTCCGCATGGGGGCGAGATTAGCCGATCCCGGGCCCGACGCCAAAGTCCGGGCGACGGGAAATCGCCGGAACAGCGGGGCCTCTCTCGGTCGCTTCGAAGTCAACGGCGCGGAATTCTTGAGTTCGATTCGAATCGGGTTAAATTCTCCAACAACCACCGCCGTCAACCCCCCAGCGCTATGAGCCTTTTTCAACAGCAGCCCCGCCGGACCTTCCTCAGGGGATTGGGCACCGCCGTCGCACTCCCGTTTCTGGCCTCCGCCCCGGCGGTCCGGGCCTTGGGAGCGGCCGCGGGCGCCGCGGCGGCGGCGGGCAAGCCCCCGTTGCGGATGGCCTTCGTGTACATCCCGAACGGCGCCATGATGAAGGACTGGACGCCCGAGCGGTTGGGCAGTGGCTTCGACCTTCCCCGCATCCTTCAGCCATTGGCGCCGGTGCAGAGCCATCTCACGGTGTTGAGCGGCTTGGCCCACGACAAGGCCCGCCCGAATGGGGACGGTGCCGGCGATCATGCACGGGCCTCGGCCACCTTCCTGACGGCCTGTCAGGCCCGCAAGACCCAGGGCGCCGACATCCGGGTGGGTGTGTCCGTGGACCAATGGGCCGCCCAGAAGGTGGGCAACCATACCCGGTTCCCGAGCCTCGAATTGGGCACCGACCGCGGCCAGCTCTCCGGCCAGTGCGATTCGGGCTACAGCTGCGCCTACTCCTTCAATGTCTCGTGGCGCTCGGCCTCCACGCCCATGCCTCCGGAGGTGGATCCCAAATTGGCCTTCGACCGGCTGTTCACGGCCGGTGACTCCGACGAGACGGCCGAGGTGCGCGCCCGCCGTCAGGCCCGCCGGGCCAGTGTCCTCGATTTCGTGCTCGAAGACGCCAAGCGGCTGCAGGGTCAGTTGGGTCGCAACGATCAGCGCAAGCTCGACGAGTACATGAGCGCCGTGCGCGACGTGGAGCGCCGCATCGCCATGGCCGACAAGGTGGGCGTGGAGTTGCCCGATCACACTCGTCCGGAAGGGGTTCCCTCCAAGTTCGAGGAGCATGTGAAGCTGATGTTCGACATCATGACCCTGGCGTTCCGCACCGACAGCACCCGCATCGGCACCTTCATCATGTCCCATGATGGCAGCAACCGTCCTTATCCCATCATCGGGGTGAAGGAGGGGCACCACGATCTGTCCCACCACGAAGGCATCGCCGACAAGAAGGAGAAGATCGCCAAGATCAACGTCTTCCACATGCAGTTGTTCGCAGCCTGGCTCCAGCAGTTGCAGCAGACGCGCGAGGCCGATGGTAGCAGCCTGCTCGACAACTCGATGATCGTGTACGGCAGCGCCATTGAAGACGGCATGTCCCACGCCCATCATGATCTGCCGGTCCTGCTGGCGGGGCGGGGTGGGGGCACCCTCCAGTCTGGGCGTCACATCCGCTATGCCAAGAACACCCCGATGGCCAATCTCTTCTTGTCGATGCTCGACCGGATGGGGGCGCCTGTGGAGCGCTTCGGCGACAGCACCGGCCGCTTGGACCAGTTGACCTGAGTCGCCGTCACAGCCGATCAGCGCGGGGGCAGCGAATCGAGGATCTCCCGGGCCACCGTGGGGATGAGGTTCCGTTCCGTGGCGTGATCGGTGGTGAAGATCACGAGGATCAACCGCCGTCCCGAGGGCAGCTCCACCAGGGCCGCATCATGGCGCGTCTGGCTGGTGAGTCCGCATTTCGACCACAGCTTCATCCCGGGTTTCAGGGCGATGCCCGTGTAGCCATGGGCCTGATCCTCCGGATCGGTGGCCGGAGCCGTGAAGTCCCGGGCCATCAGGGCGAGCATTTGTCGGGAACGCTCGCCGTTGACGCAGTGTCCGAGTGCGATCTCGAGCATCAGGCGCGCCGTGGCCTCGGTCGTCAGGAAATTGCGTCGGGGTTCGAAGGCGGCGATGGCCTGGCTTTCCCGCCCGTACGGACCTTCGCACCACGGCTTCTTGCTGGCGTTGATCGTGGGTGGGTATCCCAGCGACTGGAACCAGCGGTTCACGGCATTGCGACGGTCCCACCACGGCTTCAGTTCCGCCTCCGGCAGCTCGGGGCCGCTCGTGGTGCCGGTGAGGAGGTCGATGAGGTAATGGGTGGGCTCGTTGTACGACTCCACGATCATGTCGCGCAGCGCCCGGCGGACCTCGGGCGTGTCGGCGATCTTCCGGTCTTCCATCCAGCGATGCACCGCGGCCAGATAGAACAATTTGATGACACTGGCCGGGTACACCGGTTCGCCCCCGCGGACGGAGGCGAAGGTGGGTTTCTGGGGCTCGCTCAGGTCGACGGCGCTCACCGCGAGTTGGCTCGCCTGGAGCGGTGGGTTCCAGGTTCGCTCCAAGGTCTGGGCCACGGCTCGATCGACCGAGCGCTGCAGAGCCGGCGAGTGGGTGGCCGAGGCATGGCCCGCGAGCCCGGATTGGGCGGCCAATGGGGTGATTCCCAGACAGGCCGAAGCGATGCCAGCCATGATGAGTTCAATCGCGCGTTTCATCGGGTCGCTCCAGGAATCGCATGACGGTGTCGCCGTGTCGCATGTCCTTGCGCTCTTTCCAAGTGGCGGGGATCTCCAGCGTGTCGCGCTTGGTGTGCCCCACCACGAACAACCCGCCGGGCGCGAGAAGTCCCGGCAGGACCCCGTCGTCGAGCAGCAGTTGGGCGAGGGAGGTGGATCGACGGCCGACATTCTTTTCGCCGTAGGGTGGGTCGGCGATGATCAGGTCGAATTGACGCCCGCTCTGGGCCAGTTGGGGGAAAACCAGGAACACATCCTGGACGCGCAGGTTCACGGCGGCGACCGGGAGCCCTGAGGCGGCGAGGTTCTGGCGGAAGAAGCGGGCGTGCTTCTCGGACTTCTCGATGCTCACCATCTCCCGGGCGCCCCGGCTCAGGCATTCGAGCCCCAGCGCACCGCTGCCGGCGAACAGATCCAAGACCCGGGCGCCGTCGAGGAAGGCTCCCAGGCTGTTGAAGACCGCCAACTTCACCTTGTCGGGTGTGGGTCGAACCCCCAGACCTTCTGGAACCTTCAACATCCGCCCTGCAGCGAGTCCTCCAATGATGCGCACCGGCCGAGAGTGGGCTCCGGTGTCCGGTCGGCAAGCATCGGTTGAAAGGACCGGTTGACTCCCGGTGCCATCGGGCAACATTGAAGCCATGAAACGCACCCTGCTGACCGGCCTGCTCCTGGCCTCCACCACGCTCACCACCCTCACCACCCTCACCATGATCGCCGCCACCCCTCTTCAGGAAGTCAAACTCAAGGACATCGACGGCAAAGACACGTCGCTCAAGGCCTACTCGGGCAAGGTGCTGCTCGTCGTGAACGTCGCCTCCCAGTGCGGGCTCACGCCGCAATACAAGCAACTCGAGGCGGTCTACAAGAAGTACCACGGACAGGGGCTCGAGGTGCTGGGCTTCCCGTGCAACCAATTCGGCGCCCAGGAGCCCGGAACCGCCGAGGAGATCAAGACCTTCTGTTCCACCAAGTACTCGGTGAGCTTCCCGCTCTTCGCCAAGCTGAACGTGAATCCGCCGGAGCAGCACCCCTTGTATGCCGTGCTCACCGGCAAGGAAGCGGCCTTCCCCGGCCCCATCGAGTGGAACTTCGGCAAATTCCTCGTGGGTCGTGACGGCAAGGTGCTCCACCGCTTCAGCCCGCGCACCCAGCCCGATGCCCCCGAGGTGGTGTCGGCCATCGAGTCCGCGCTGAAGGCGAAGTGAGCCGCGGCCGGCGGTCCCGCCCACCGGGTCGGCCACCGGCCACCGGCCTCCAGTCGATGATTTGAAAACACAAAAGCCCGCCTTTCGGCGGGCTTTTGATGTCGTGGGATGTCGTGGGGTTCTGGCTCGAATCGCCAGCCCGGGATTCCAGGTCAGTTCCGGGGCAGGGCGACCACACCCGTTCGGGTCAGGTCGAGGATGCCGAAATCCTTCACCAGCAGCAGGAACTGGTCGATCTTGGTCTCGGCTCCGGTGATCTCGATGACGATGTTGTCCGGTTGCACATTGACGACCTTGGCGCGGAACAGTTCGGCGAGTTGGCAGATCTCGGCGCGGTTCTGGCCATTGGCGGCCACGCGCACGAGCACCAGTTCCCGGTCGATGTAGTCGGTCTTGCTGTAATTGATGACCTTGACCGAATCGATGAGCTTCTCGAGCTGCTTGCAGATCTGTTCCACCGTGGCGTCGTCGCCGCGGGTGACGATGGTCATCCGGCTGAGGGTGGCGTCGTGGGTCGGGGCGACGTTCAGCGAGTCGATGTTGTAGCCGCGGCCGCTGAACAGGCCGGTGACGCGGGTCAGGACGCCGAACTTGTTTTCGACGAGCACGGAGATGGTGTGACGCATGGGATGTTCGATGTTCTCGGTATCGGTCTTTCGGTTCGTGGAGGCTGGCCTGGACGCACCGGCTTTGGAAACGGGCCCCGCACAGAACCGAAGCCCGCGATCCGTTGCCGGAGACGCGGGCGACCTGGATTCCAAACAGTCGGCCAGTCCGCGTCAGCCCCGGGGGGCTACACGTACGGCTACCTGTTCACGCTTCGGAATCACGGAGCGACGCTATCGAAGCCCCCGCGGCACCGGCAACGGGTATTTTCCGTGGAACGGCGGGTGGTCGGGGCTTTGCCGACCTCGGGAGATTGCCTACCGTTGCGCGGATGACCCGTTGGATCCGATCGGCTGCAGCCCTGCTGCTGGGCCTGTTTTTCGCCCTGCCCTCCGAGGGCCAGACGTCGCGCTGGGTGCCCCGAGGCGGTCTATGGCGATGGGCCAAGGGCGCCTCCGAGGCTTCGACTCCGGATGCCACCGCTTGGCGGTTGGGCACGTTCGACGACGCGAACTGGACCGCGGCGACCTTGCCGCTCTTCTACGGTGAGGCGTTGACCGGCACCGAATTGACCGACATGCAGAACCGGTATTCGTCGGTGTTCCTGCGGCGAGCCTTCACCGTGGCCTCCCCGGCCGATGTGCGCCTCCTGACCCTCCGCGTGAAGGTCGATGACGGATTCATCGCCTGGATCAATGGACGGGAAGTGGCCCGACAGGGCGCTCCCGACGGGGACTTCACCTTCGCTTCGCTCGCCTCGGTCACCGCGACCGAGCCGGTCGAGTTCACGGATCACCCGGTTGCCCTGCCCAAGGACATCCTGCGGGCGGGCACCAACGTGCTGGCCATCCAGGCCTTCAATGCGTCGCTGGGCAGCAGCGATCTGGTGCTCGACGCGGAATTGGAGGCGGAGGTGGATCAGCAGGCGCCGCGGATCCTGCGGGTGCTTCCGGCCGACGGCTCGGTGGTGGCCCCGTTCACCTCGGTCGAGGTGCTCTTCGATGAGCCGGTTCGCGGTGTGGATGCCAGCGACCTCAAGGTCAATGGAGTGGCTGCGCAGTCGGTGGTGGCCATCGCGCCCGATCAATACCTCTTCAGCTTCCCGCAGGTGGGGGTGGGAACGGCAGGCTTCCAATTCGTCTCCGGCCACGGGATCACCGATCTGTCTTCGGCCGCGTTGCCGTTTGCCGGGGCATCCTGGTCGGTGACGGTCGAGGGCGGTTCCGAGGCCAAGGGGGTGATCCTCAACGAGTTCCTCGCGGTCAACAGCAAGGGATTGCGCGATGAGGACGGCGACAACTCCGACTGGATCGAACTCCTCAACAGCGGAACCTCGCTGGCGTCGCTTCAGGGATGGTCTCTGGTGGCGGGAACCGACCGGTGGGTGTTCCCCTCGCTGTTCCTGGCTCCGAATGGACGCTTGCGGGTATTCGCTTCGGGCAAGAACCGCACGAACGACACGGCCCGGTTGCACACGTCGTTCAAGCTGGGTTCCAGTGGCGAGCGGTTGGCCCTGATCAATGCCGATGGGGTGGTTCAGGACGAGTACGCTCCGACCTATCCGCCGCAAAAGGCCGACATTTCCTATGGCCATGCCGAGGGAGCCCCCAATCGGAACGGATACTTCGTGGTCCCCACGCCCGGGGCCCCCAACGGAGCCAAGGGCGAGGGGTTCGCGCCCGAGGTGGTGTTCTCGGTGTCCAGCGGCACCTACACCGGAACGTTGGAGGTGCAGTTGAGCGCCGCTACCAACGCGCCAGTCCCGATCGGTACGGTCATCCGCTACACGGTCGACGGCTCCATGCCCACCGAGACCTCGGCGGTGTACTCGGCTCCGCTGCGGTTCACCAATCTGGCGGTGCGGTTGCGGGCACGTGCCTACTCCAGCGGGTTGCTGCCGGGCGACTTGCGGGGAGAAACCTTCCTGCCGCTCTCGTCGACGGTCGCCAACTTCCGGTCGGACCTGCCGGTGATGCTCATCCATGATTTCGGTCAGGGGCGGCCGCCGGCCAACACGCGGGTCTTCGCCCACATGCAGCTCTTCGAGCCCGACACCAACGGAGTGACCCGGCTCACCGCCCCCCCCTGTGCTGGCCACCCGTGCCGGTATTTCCGTCCGCGGCTCCAGCACCGAGGGCATTCCCAAGGCCAGCTACCGGGTGGAGTTCCGCGACGAGTGGGACAACGACCGACCGCTGTCGCCACTGGGAATGCCCGCTGATGGCGATTGGGTGATGTACGCCCCGAATTCGTTCGAGCCGGTGCTCATCCACAACCCCTTCATGCACCAGCTCAGCCGGGACATCGGGCGCTACTCGCCGAACACCCGCTTCGTGGAGGTGTATTTCGTGGGTTCTGGCACCGGGGCGATCGATACCACCACCTATGCCGGCATCTACGTGCTCATGGACCGGATCGAGATCGGCAAGGAACGCGTCGATGCGGGGAGCCTCGAACCGGAGAATCTCACGCCGCCTTCCTTGTCGGGCGGCTATCTCATGAAGGTCGACCGACTGGATCCGGGAGACTCCGGGATCTTCGCGGCCAATCAGACGGTGGCGTTGGTGGAACCGCGGGAGGATCAGCTCAAACTGCCGGCGCGGGCCCCCCAGTTGAATTACATCCGCAACTACCTGACATCGTTCGGTAATGCGCTGTACGACAATGCCCGGTTCACCAATCCGGTCACCGGATTCCGGGCGTACATCGACACCGGTTCCTGGGTGGATCACCACCTGATGAACGTCCTGTCGTTCAACGTCGATGCCCTGCGCCTGAGCGCGTATTTCCACAAGAAACGCGATGGAAAGCTCCACTTCGGTCCGCTCTGGGACTTCGATCGCGCGCTGGGATCCACCGATGGGCGCGATGCCAATCCCCGGGTCTGGCGTTCGCAAACGAGCGACCGGGGCACCGATTTCTTCAACTACCCCTGGTGGGACCGGCTCTTCCGCGATCCTGAGTTCTTCCAGGAGTACATCGACCGCTACCAGGATCTCCGCACCCGGCAGTTCTCCACCACCAATCTCTGGCGTCTCACCGACGAGCTCGCCCGTCAGGTCCGTTCGGCGCAGCCCCGCGAGCAGAACCGCTGGGGTGTTGCACCGCGTGGTGGGAGCTTTCAGGCCGAGGTCAACCTCATGAAGGCGTGGATCTCCAACCGGACCGATTTCATGGACCGACAGTTCGTTTCGCGGCCCCGGCTGGCCAGTCCGTCGGGGCCGGTGCCGGCGGGGTTCGCGGCCGAGATTCTGGTCCCCTCGGGCCTGACCACGTCGGTCTACTACACGCTCGACGGGTCCGATCCGCGCCTGCCCGGTGGGCGCACCAACCCGGCGGCGATCCGCTACACCGGTGTCCCGGTGATCCTCGGAGCCAATGCCAAGCTGGTGGCCCGCGCGGTGAATCCGTTCCACAGCGCCCTGACCGGCGCCGACAACCCTCCCTTGAAGTCGAACTGGTCGAGTCCGGTGTCGGCCACCTACGTGGTGACTCCCATCCCGGTCGTGGTCAGCGAGATTCATTTCCATCCCGATGATGGAGGAGCCCCGGGCGACGCCGACGACCTGGAATTCGTCGAACTGTGGAATCGGGGTGAGCGCCCCGTGTCGTTGGGCGGCATGCGGTTGCGAGGAGGCATCGACTTCACCTGGTCTGTCACCAACGCGCCGACCTTGGCTCCCGGAGCCTATGGCGTGCTGGTCAGAAACCTGGCCCGTTTCTCGGTCGCCCACCTGACGGTGACCAACCTGTTGGGGGAGTATGGTTCCGACCAGTTGGCCAATGATGGCGAGCGACTGGCCCTGAGCGGCGCTCTGGAGGAGCCGGTGTTCGATTTCCGGTATGAGGCTGCTTGGGAACCCCTGACCGACGGGGGTGGGTACTCGTTGGTGCTGGCCAATCCTCAGTCGCCAGGAGATCCGGCGTTGGCGTCCTCGTGGAAACGCAGTGCGCGCCCCGGAGGATCACCCGGAATCCCGGAACCGGCCACGGCAGAGGAGTCGGTCCGGGTGGTGGCGGAGCGCTATGGATCGGGCATCCGGTTCCGCTTCGAGGCGGAGGCGGGCGCTTCGCATCGATTGGAGGAACGGGAATCGTTGACCGAGGGCGACTGGGCTCCCCTCAACACCTGGCCACCGGCCTCCGTGACCGGGCCTGCGGAACTCCGGGTCGAAACCTCGGGTTCGACCCGGTTCTTCCGGGTCCGCCGGTTCTGACTCGGACGGGAAGGGGGCGGGGCGAGAATCGGGTTTCCTTCCGGGGTTTCCCGGTTTGAACTCTCACCATGAACCGAGTGCTCGTGCTGTTTGATTCGTTGTCGGGCAACACCGCCAAGATGGCGGAACTGGTGGCCGAAGGGGCGCGGTCGGTGCCCGACACCGAGGTCCGGGTGCGATCCATTGGCGAGGCCACCGCCGCCGACGTCCTGTGGTGCGATGGCCTGGCCCTGGGCAGCCCGACCAACATGGGCATCCTGTCGTGGCGCATGAAGCGCTTCTGGGACGAGGTCATGGGCCCGCACTGGATGAAGGTGGACGGCAAGATCGGGTGCGCCTTCAGCACTGCTGGTGGTTGGGGCGGTGGCATGGAGTTGGCCTGTCAGAGCCTCTTGACCGTGTTGATGAACTTCGGATTCCTGGTGTTTGGCGTCACCGATTACGCCACCCGCCTGCACACACCGCACTATGGAGCGGTGGTGGTGAAGGAACCCCGGGGCGAGGATGCCGAAGGGGTATGCCGCCTGTTGGGTCGTCGCCTTGCCGAGTGGACCGCCGTCCAGGTCCATGGGCGCCAGGAATGCCATCCGCTGCGGAATCCCGACCGGCGTCCTCCGGGATGACGAGGCCGTAGATCGAGCTCACCGATGCCGTCCCGCGCAGCGGGGATTCCGCCGGTTTGTCCGTCCACCGGCAGATTGCGCTTGATGCCCCTCCCGGGGACCCGCAGAAACGGCGTGCCGGTAGCGGCCGAAGAGGCGTTTCCTGCCGGCGAACATGATCATGTTGAATCCCTTTCTCCGTGGACTGTCGGTGGGCCTGATGTCGTTGGCCGGGTGCGCCGCCTTGGTGGCGGGATCGTCGCCGGAATCGTCCCGCCTGCCGGTGATCCTGCGGCAACCGATCAGTCAGGGAGCCTATGCCGGCGACACGGTGACCCTGTCGGTCGTGGCCTTGCCCCCGTCTTCGGCCCCGTCGACTCCGTTGAGTTACCAGTGGTTGGCCGGCACCAACCAGACGCCCATCGCCAATGGAGCCTACAACTCGACCCATGCCGCGCTGTCTCAGTTGGTGCTGACCAATGTGGCCACGGGCTACAGCGGCCCCTTCCGGGTCGCGGTCACCGCGGGCACCAACACCGTGGTGAGCGAACCGGCCCAGCTCTCGGTGGCGGTGGGCATTGCCTCGAACCTGCGCTTGGGCATGGTGTCGTTGAGCACCAATTCCGGTGCACAGCCCTCCCGACGGTACTCGTTCCCAGTCATCTTTTCGGTGATGGGCCCTGATCGCGGGGTCGGCGTCACCTGGACCTACGACCCCGGGGTGGTCCGCGACATGGACTTCATCGTCGCCACGGATGCTCCGACCAACACCGTGGTCCGCACGGTCTCCGCTCCCGGCCGGTTCTCGTTCCTCTACACGCTGCCCGCGGATGCATCGGTCGCCTTCTCGGCGAATCAGCAGATCGGCCAACTCGTGCTCACCACCGGACTCGACCGCGATCCCGCGCAGGCCCTCGCCGCCGCGCAGTGGGTGCCGGTGTTGGACACACCGTCCACCAACACGGCCTCCGCTCGCCCCTCGCTGTCGTTGCCCAGCGGAAGCGACCGCGCCTTGGGTACCAATTTGGCCGAGCTGGTGACCTTCCCGCTGAACGTCCTCATGACACCGCAGGTGATCCCGGACGGGGGCGTCTCGCTCAACCGGCAGACGGGTTATTTCGAACAGGCGGCCCAGGTGGTGAACCTGCGATCCGAAGCCTTGGCCGATGTGTTGCTCATCGTCACGGGATTGACCAACGACTCCCGCGGCGGGCTCGTGTCGTTGGCCAGTTCGGTGGGGCCGGTGGGGACTCCCCCCAATCCCTCGCTCTTTGTCGGGCCGATGGACGCGTTTTCGGTGCGGCGATTGACCTTCGAATACTATGTCTCGGACGGCCGGGCCGACAGCATCGGTACCCCGGGCTATGTCACCGAGTTCGCCTTGGACAGCACCATCCAGACGCCGGTGGGCCGTCGCAGTCTGGTGCCGGTGACCTACAGCCCGGTGCTGACCGGCGGGGTGCTGCTCGAGTTCCCGACTCTCACCAACTTCAGCTACTACATCCGGTATTCGGACTCGCTGTCGGATTTCAGCGCGCAGGACAACACCAACGCGGTGATCCGCACCGCTCGTCCGGCGATCCTGGGCAACGGCCGGAAGGTGCAGTGGCTCGACAACGGCTTGCCCCGCACCGAGAGCGCGCCGACCAACCGGTTCTACCGCGTGCTGGAATTCCGCTGAGCCTCCGCTCATTCACCGCCCCATCCCACGTCTTTCCTTTCTCTTGTCATGAGTCCTTCGATCCAACGCACCGCCCTCGTGTTCCTCGCCACCAGCGCCGCCCTCACGGCGCGCGCCCAGGACGATGAGGCGCCCGAGCCGCTGGGCATCCGCTTCCGCCTCGCCGGCCGGGTCCAGTTCAACCTCAAGGCCTCCTTCACCGATGCACGGACTCCTCTTTCGGGGGCTTCGGGCCAGTTTGCCGATGGCTATGTGCTGCTGGGATCCAACACCTCCACCTCGACCAATGCGGGCGCGGTGAGCGCCAATCCGGGCGCCGTGACCTGGAACTGGGGTTACCAGCGGGCCGATCAGGTTTCCGGCAACGAGCTCACGCTGACCCGGTATGATCAAGTGCCGCGGGTGGGCACCTTGGAGGGCGACGGCGGCAGCATGAACTATGGGGGCGAGCTGTGGGCCATGTACGAACTGTACAGTTTCAAGTCCTTCGGCAAGCGGACGGGTCACTGGGGCGTCGAGGCCGGCTATGGCTTCAGCACCTTCGATGCCTCCGCCTCGGGATCGGTCGCGGGAACGGCCACCCGGAACCAGTCGGTCTATTCCTTGGCCGGCATCGTGCCGCCTTCGGCCGGTTATCAGGGTGGCTACTTCGGCCCCGTGCCGGGCGGCCCGGTGGCGCCGGTGTTGGATTTCGCTCCGCTCCGTTCGTCATCGGTGCAGGCGGCCGGTCTCAATTCCCTGGATGCGGCGCTTTCGGTGAATCTGCACACCGCAAAATTCGGACCCTGGGTCGAGTTGCCCGTGACCGACCGGTTGACGCTCGGACTGGGTGCCGGCTACTGCACGCTTTATGGGCAGGCCGACCTCAGCTTCAACGAGTCCACGACCTTCACCGGCAATCCGGCCGCATTCGGGGCGGCGTCGCAGACCCTGTCGGTGAACACCTCGCGCGACGACTGGCGTCCCGGATTCTACGCTCGGGCGCTGGTGGATTTCGCCATCACCCCGAGTTGGTCGGTGTTCGCAGGAGGGGACATCCAGTCCAATTCCGACCTGAATTTCTCGTCGCAGGGCCGCGGTGCCCAGATCCAGTTGGGCTCGGTGTTCGGCGCCTTGGCGGGCGTCCAGTTCAAGTTCTGACGGCGGCCGGCCTCTTCGGGCGCTCCGCCCTCACGAGAACAGATCCAGTTCGGGCGGAGGAGCCAGTTCCTGCAGGGCGTCGCGCTCGACGCGTCGGACCCGGCGGGTTCGGGTTCGGCCCTCTTCGCCCGCGATCATCGGGCCCGAATCGGGCGAGGCCACCTGTTGCAGGTTGAGTTCGGCCTCCTCGAGCACCCGCAGGATGGCCTTGGCGCGGTCGATCACCGGCCGCGGCACACCCGCCAGACGGGCCACCTGGATTCCGTAGCTCTTGTCGGCGGGGCCCGGTTGGATCTTGCGCAGGAAGATGATCTGGTCGTTCCACTCCCGCACCGCGACGTTGTAGTTGCGGACCCTCGGCAGTCGGCCTGCGCCCGCGGGTGGCGTCGGGGCCGTCGACCCGAGAGACTCGGCTCCGTGGGGTGAGGCCAGTTCGGTGAGTTCGTGATAATGCGTCGCGAAGAGCGCCTTGGCCCCGACCTGATGGTGCAGGTGTTCGACGATGCTCCAGGCCAGGCTCAATCCGTCGAAGGTGCTCGTGCCGCGTCCGATCTCGTCGAGGATCACCAGGCTGCGGCGGGTGGCATTGTTGAGGATGTTGGCCGTCTCGCTCATCTCGACCATGAAGGTGCTCTGACCCCGGGCGAGATCGTCGCTCGCGCCGATCCGCGTGAAGATGCGGTCGCACAGGTCGATCCGTGCCGAGGTCGCCGGCACAGACGAACCGGTGTGGGCGAGAACGGCCAACAGCGCGACCTGACGGATGTAGGTGCTCTTGCCCGCCATGTTGGGTCCGGTGATCAGGGCGATCTGGCGGCTCACGAGATCGAGATCGGTGTCGTTGGGCACGAAGCGCTCCTCGGTCATGCGCAGTTCCAGCACCGGATGGCGCCCCTCCCGGATGCTGACGACCCCTTCATCGCGCACCTCGGGACGGATCCAGCCCTGCACGCGGGCCAATTCCGCGTAGCTCGCCAGGACATCGAGTTGCCCGAGCGACGAGGCGGTCTCCTGGATCGCCCTGAGGTGGTTGAGGACCTCTTCGCGCAGCCGGAGGAACAGGTCGTACTCGAGTTTGGTGGCCCGTTCCTCGGAACCCAGGATCTTGGACTCCATGACCTTGAGCTCCTGGGTGATGAACCGCTCGCCGCTGGCCACGGTCTGCTTGCGGACATAGTCGCCGGGCACCTTCGACAGGTGCGATTTGGTGACCTCGATGTAATAGCCGAAGACCGAATTGAATCCGACTTTGAGCGACGGGATCCCGGTCCGGGCGATCTCGTCCTGCTGGAGCTTGGCCAGCCAGTCCTTGCCGCCTCGGGCCGCGCTTCTGAGTTCGTCGAGCTCGGCGCTGAAGCCGTCGCGGATCATCCCGCCCTCCTTCACCGCCAGCGGGGGTTCGTCGGCGATGGCGTGGCCCAGGAGTTCGACCAGGTCGGGCAGTTCGCGAAGCTGGGAACCGAGGAACCCCAGCTCCGAGGGCTCGGAAGAGGCATCGGGCTCGGGCTCGGGCAGGAAGTGGCTCTGGGGTCCGCCGGGGCCGGGCTGGGCCGCCTCGGCCACGGCCGCTTTGACGGAGGGCAACTGCTCGAGGGCCAGACGGAGCGCGAGCAGGTCCCGGGCGTTGCCGCTGCCCAGGCTGAGTCGGCTGACGGTGCGCTCGAGGTCGCGCACCTCGGCCAACCGGGCCCGGAAGGCGGCCAGACCGGACGGGTGATCGAGCCAGGCCTGCACGGCCTGCTGTCGACGTCGGATCGGTCCCTGGGCGGCCAGCGGTTGGGTGAGCCAGTCGCGCAAGCGGCGTGCCCCCATCGGGGTCACGGTGTGGTTCAGCGCCCCGAACAGCGTGGTGTTGCGGGGAGCGTCGGCGTGGAGCGGTTCCAGGATCTCCAGGTTCCGCAGCGAGATGGCATCGAGGATCAGGTAGTCGGCCACTTCGTAGAACCCGAGCCGGGTCAAATGGGCGACATCCCGACGGAGATGGGTGCTCAGGTAGTGCAGGATGGCTCCGGCGGCACCGATGGCGGCCGTCCGGTTGCGCAGTCCGAAGCCGTCCAGCGAGGCCACCTTGAAGTGTTCGCGCAGGGTGAACACGGCCGTCTCCGGCAGGAAGACCCAGTCGTCATGCGGTGACAGTTGGGTGGAGGCGCCGTCGAGCAGCTCGGACAGGGCCTTGGAAGCCCCCGGGAAGATCAGCTCGGCCGGTCGCAGGCGTTCCAGTTCCGCCAGAAGCGCCTTGGTGTCGGTCAGTTCGGTGAGACGGAAGTCTCCGGTCGTGAGGTCCACGCAGGCCAGTCCGTAGGTGCTCCCGTGGAGGGCGATGGAGGCCAGGAAGTTGTTGCGTTCGGCCCGGAGCAGGCGGTCATCGAAATGCGTCCCCGGCGATAGGATCGAAGTCACCTCCCGTTGCACCAGTTTGCCGGGTTTGGCTTCTTCGGTCTGATCACAAATGGCCACCTTGCGTCCGGCCTTCAGCAGTCGGCCGATGTAGTTGTTGGCCGCATGATAGGGCAGGCCGCACATCGGGATGCCATTGCGTTGGGTCAGGGTCAGTTGGAGAAGTTGCGAGCTGACCACGGCATCCTCGAAGAACATCTCGTAGAAATCGCCCAGACGGAACAGCAGGAGCGCGTCCTTGGGAAGTTCCCCTTTGATCCGGCGGTACTGCGCCATCATCGGGGTCAGTGTTGCTTCAGCGGCCATCGATCCGAGGCTAGGAAAGTCGCCCCGAAATAAAAAGCGGGCAGGTGACTACGATGAAAGACCCGGCCGAGCTTCGACGAAGACTCGGAAACGAGAATGACGACTATCCCATCCAATTGACATCAACGTCCTCCTGGCATTGGCGTGGCCCAATCACCAGCACCACGCCCTCGCGCACCGCTGGTTGACCCGCCAATCCGGTGGGCGCGTGGTGACTTTCGATGGTCGGATCGGCCTTCACGATGCCGATCGCTCCCAAGTCACCGTGCTGTTGGATTGAAGGGGTTGTCGGTGCCATCGGGATTTCCGACCGGAGCGTCCCTCATCGAAGGGGGTTTGTCCTGTTTCGTTCTGTTTCGCTCTGTCTCAGAAAGGGGTGAGTGGGGTTGCGCGTGCTCCCGTTCGGTCGGTTCACTGGCTGTAATCGGTGGGCGACGGTTCAGGGCTACCTTTAGGGCCACCTCTAGGGTTTATTCTGCGACCTCGCAGGGATAGCCTCCGTCCATCCGTCGCGTCATGAAAACCTCGAGCGCTCTCCATTGTTTCGTCACCGCTGCCGTTGCTGCTCTCGGTTTTGTCGGGAATTCGCTGCTCGGCGCGGACGATCCCGACTTGGCCTTGGGAGTGCGCAAGACCGAGCCGGTGAGTCCGGCTGATCAGGCGAAGGCCTTTCGATTGCCGCCGGGCTTCGAGATCCAGTTGGTCGCCAACGAGCCCGACATCCACAAGCCCATGAACCTGGCTTTCGATGCCACGGGTCGGCTCTGGGTCACCACCAGCATCGAATACCCCTGGGCCGCGCCCACCAACCGGGTGGGCCGGGACCGGGTGATGATCTTCGAGGACTTCGGACCGGATGGTCGGGCCCGCAAGGTCACGCAGTTCGCCGAGGGTTTGAACATTCCCATCGGAGTGTATCCGTTCCGAACCGACGACACCCATTGGAAGGCGCTCGTTTGGAGCATTCCCCACATCTGGCTCGTGGAAGACACCGATGGCGATGGCAAGGCCGACAAACGCACTCCGCTGTACGGGCCCTTCGACCACACCCGCGATACGCATGGCAATCAGGCCTCCTTCCGTAGGGGTTTCGATGGTTGGCTGTATGCGACCCATGGGTTCAACAACGACTCCCATGTCACGGCCCGCGACGGCAGTCATGTGGATCTGAATTCGGGCAACACCTACCGCATCCGTCTCGACGGATCCCGCATCGAGCACCACACGCACGGTCAGGTGAATCCGTTTGGTCTGGCCTGGGATGCCCGCGGAAACCTGTATTCCAGCGATTGCCACAGCGCTCCTCTCTACCAGTTGCTGGCCGGCGGTTGGTACCCCAGCTTCGGCAAACCGCATGACGGTCTGGGCTTCGCCCCGGTCATGCTGGAGCACGCCCACGGCAGCACGGCCATCGACGGCGCGGTGTATTACAACGACGACCTGTGGCCGGCCGAATACCGCGACACGCTCTTCATCGGCAACGTGATGACCAGCCGCCTGAACCGCGACACCATCACCTTCAACGGTTCGACGCCGAAGGCGACCGAGCAGCCCGATTTTCTCACCACCACCGATCCGTGGTTCCGACCCGTCGATGCCACGCTGGGGCCGGATGGTGCGCTCTACATCGCCGATTTCTACAACCGCATCATCGGCCACTACGAGGTGCCGTTGACCCATCCCGGCCGCGACCGGGAGCGAGGCCGGTTGTGGCGGGTGGTCTACAAAGGCACCGATGGCCGGGCCCGTTTGCGGTCGCCGGCGCTGCCCAAAGACCTCGGCGGTCTGGTGGGCGAACTGGGTTCCCCCAGCCTGAGCCGTCGGTTGTTGGCGATGGGAGAGATTCAGGACCGGTTTGGTGCCAAGGCGTTGCCGGCCGTGGGTCGAGCCGCATCGAAAGCCCGCAGTCAGAAAATCGGTTCAAGTCAGGAACTTGCTGACCAAGCCTCCGCGATGCGGATCTCGGCCCTGTGGCTCCAGCATCGCCTGGGTGGCTTGGACGCCGGGTTGAGGGGCAGGGAATTCCTGGCCGACCTCTCGGATTCACGGGATTCCCTGGTCCGGATCCATGCCCTGCGGCTGATCGCCGAGCGGGGCATCCTCGCCCGGGAGAACGACTCCCAGGCCCGCCGCATGACGGTGGATGCGGAGACCCTGGCCCGGGTTCGTGCCCGATTGGGTTCGAGTGAGGGGCTGGAAGCCCGTTGCGCGGCCGAGGCGTTGGGGCAATGGCCGCATCCGGACAATCTTCGACCCATCCTGGACGCCCTCCAGCGGATGCCCGCGGCGGATACGCACGGAGTCTACGTGCTGCGCAAGGCCCTGCGGGATCACCTCCAGGCCCCGGGCGTCTTGGCCCAGGTCTTGTCGCGCAACGACTGGTCGCCATCGGATCATCGGGCCCTGGCCGATGTCGTGCTGGCCGTGCCTTCGGCCGACGCGGCCTCGTACCTGATCGGTCGGTTGGAACAATTCGACGACAAGTCCGTTCCCACTTTGGCCGAGGCTGTGCGCCATGCGGCCCGATACGCTCCGGAAAGCCAATGGTCGGCGCTGACCGGATTCGTGCGGCGACGCTTCGACGCTCAATGGGATTTCCAGTTCGCGCTTTTCCGATCCCTGGATCAGGGACTCCAGCAACGGGGCGCCTCGCTGACTCCGGCCTTGAAGGCGTGGGGCGCGGCATTGGCGTCGCGCCTGCTGGCTTCCGAAACCGCCTCGGACTGGATCCAGGCGCCCCTGAACCCTCCGACGGAAAGCCCGTGGGATTATCAGGAACGGCGACGGGCTGATGGGACATCGCTGCGGGTTCTCTCGAGCCTCGTTCGGGGCGAGCAGAAGACGGGGGTGCTTCGTTCCCCTGAATTCGACCTCGGTGGGCAAATCCGCTTTTGGCTGTGCGGTCACGATGGCTACCCCGACAAACCGGCCAAGCAGGTGAACGGCGTGCGGTTGAAGGACGCGGTATCGGGGGCGGTGCTTCTCGAAGTCCGCCCGCCTCGGAGCGATACCCTCGTCCCGGTGGTGTGGAATACCGCGGCGCATCGGGGCACACGCGGCGTCATTGAAGTCACCGACGCCGACACCGGCGATGCCTACGCCTGGGTGGCGATCGGTGGGGTCGAGGGGGCACCGGGGCTTCCGACCGCATCGCCCCGCGCCCTGTCTGAACGCGTGATCGGAGCGGCGGAGTTGGCCGCAAGGCTCGGGTTGAAGGAGTTGGCGCCCTCGTTGGCGTCGTGGGTGTCCCGTCCGGGCGATCCCGAATCCCGGGCGGTGGCCGCGAAGGCGCTGGTGAGCCTGGATCCGCTCCGGGGGATCGCGGCGAGCTCGGCCCTGTTGGGGGATGGCAGCCAACCAGCATCACTGCGGGAACGACTTGGCGTGATCTTGGCGGAGCGGAACACGCCCGAGAGCCGAGCGGCTGTCACGGCGGCGTTCAAGGGAGCTCCGTATCGCGTCCAGACGCAGTGGGCCATGGTGTTGACCTCGAACCGCGACGGCGCCGAGGCCTTCCTGAAAGCCGTGGAGCAGGGGGTGGTTTCTCCCCGGATTCTCCAGCAAAAGGGCGCGCGTGAGCGCTTGCAGCGGGCCAATCCCGACCGCTGGACCGACCGAGTCGAGAAGCTCACGCGCGGACTGCCCCAGGCGGACGAGGCCCGCGAAAAGCTCCTGGTCGCCCGCCGCGATGGCTTCGACCGCGCCCAGGCCAAGCCCGCGGAGGGGTTGCGGATCTTCCAGCAGCATTGCCAGGCCTGCCATCAGTTGGGCGGGGTCGGCGGGTTGGTGGGCCCTCAGTTGACCGGCATCGGCAATCGGGGCGTCGAGCGGTTGTGCGAGGATATCCTGGATCCCAACCGCAATGTGGACCACGCCTTCCGCCAGACCCGCATCACCACAAAGGAGGGTGACGAGTTGGCCGGATTGATGCGCCGCGAGGAAGGCGATCTGCTGGTGCTTGTGGATCCCGCGGGCAAGGAGTTCTCGGTGAAGAAATCCTCCGTGACCGAACGTCGGGAGAGCGAACTCTCGCTGATGCCCGACTCCTTCGGTGAGACCCTCACCGCGCGCGACTTCCACCACCTGCTGTCCTACCTGCTGTCGCAGCGGTGAACGCCCCTCCGACTCGTCCTTGAATCCATGACCGAAATTCACATCCGACGGGCCGTCCGGGCCGACTGTTCCGGCATCTTGGACATCTACAACGATGCTGTGCTCAAGACCACGGCGACCTACGATTATGAGCCACGGCCGCTGGAGCACCGGGTGGCGTGGTTCGATGATCATCAGCGCACCGGGCACGCCATCTTCGTGGCCGAAGCGTCCGATGGGCGCATCGTGGGATGGAGCGCCCTCAACCGGTACCACGACCGGATGGGGTTCCGGTTCACGGCCGAGAATTCGATCTACGTGGCCGAAGGATCCCGAGGGCAGGGGTTGGGCGCTCGTCTGTTGGAGCCATTGATTCCCGCCGCGGCCGAGATCGGCATCCGGGCGATCCTCGCGGCGATCGATGCCCAGAATACCGCGAGCATCAAACTTCATGCGCGCTTCGGTTTCGAGCAGGTCGGCCTCTTCAAGCGGGTGGGGTACAAGTTCGACCGTTGGTTGGATGTGGCCTACCTCGAACGCTGGGTCTGATCGGTGCGGGGCAGAGCCCCCGGTTCCGTGGAGGTCGCTTTTTTCGGGCGACCCCGTACTGTTCCCGCCGATGGGCAAACCGATCCGCATTTCCTACGCGTTCATGGGCGTGCTGTTGGTGTTGGTGGGCGTTCTCCAGTTGGCGACCCCGCTTATCACCGCTCTCTTCGCCTATTTCGCCCTGAGCCTGCTGTCGTTCAATCGCAGTCGCTGGATCGGTCTGACCCTCTTTCTGCTCCTGCTGACCGGACTCGGTGTCGGATTCTACACGTTCATCAAGCATGCCTATGTCGTGCTGCCGCAGATCGCCGAAAAGACCATTCCGGCCGTCGTGGAATTCGCCCAGAACATCGGTCTGGAGTTGCCGTTCACCGATCTGGCCAGCCTCAAGGTCAGTGCGCTCGAGATGGTGAAGGCCAAGCTGGCCAATCTGGGGCAATACGCCCGGATCGTGGCGGTGGAAACCGTCTCGTTGCTCATCGGTCTCGTGGTGGCTGTGAGCCTGTTCCTGAGCCTCAAGCTGGATTTCGGTGCGGAACCCGATGCCGGCGATGACAACCTCTACACCGCGGTGGGGCGCGAGATCGCCGAACGGTTCCGCGGGTTGTACGACAGTTTCTCGAAGGTGATGGGCGCGCAGATGCTCATCTCGGCCATCAATACCACCTTCACGGCCGGATTCCTGATCTGGAACGGCTACCCGTTCGTCACGGTGGTGATCGGGCTGACCTTCCTCTTCGGCATGCTGCCGATCGTGGGCAATTTGCTGAGCAACACCCTCATCGTCGGCATCGGTCTCACACTCAGTCCCCACATGGCCCTCGCGGCATTGGTGTTCCTCGTGGTCCTGCACAAGGGGGAGTATTTCCTCAATTCCAAGATCATCGGCGATCGGATCCGCAATCCGATGTGGTTGACGCTCCTGGGGTTGGTCATCGGCGAGAAACTCATGGGCATTCCCGGCATGATCCTCGCTCCGGTGATCCTTCACTTCGTCAAGGTCGAGGTCTCCCGCAGCAAGCTCACCCCGCAGACTCCGCCGGCCTTCTGACAGTTCGACGAGAGGTCGATGTGGGGCGGCCGAGGGGAGGGGAAGCCCTCCCCGTGCGTCCGGCGATCGATCCACAGGGTGTCCCGGCGATCAGACATCCAGCCTGCGGATGACGCGGTCGGCGCCCAATCGGGCGACGTGGGGGTTCCGGTCTTCCTCGAAGCAGATGGGGACATCGTCCGCCAGATCCGGGTTCGCAAGCAGTCTGCGGCCGTTGCGAGCCCCGCGTGCGGCCTCCGACATCCGGGGTCGATGGCTACGGTAGAGATCGCGGGCGATCTGGGCCGAGTCGTCCCAGATCCAGTTCGGGCGATCGCCCGATTCGTGGTGCAGGCGATCCACCAGGGCACCGGCGCCGAGGGCGTCCTCGAACGAGGCGTTTTCCAGCGTGCCCGCGCACACCAGGCAGAGCGCGGCGGGCCGGGTCCGCACCAGGTGCCGGGCCAGGATCGACAGGTTGCCGAACGAGGCGATGTATACGGCCTCGGCGCTCCCGCAGGCGTCGAGGGCCCGAGTGCCGTTGGTGGTGGTCATGATGATCTCCCGGCCCTCCACGCGGCTCCGGGTGAATTCCCGCGGAGAATTGCCCAGATCGAAATCGGGACCGCCCGTCTGACGGGCACGGATGCGCAACCCCTCGCGCTCGCCCGCCAACAACGCCTCCGGATGGCATTGTCTCAGGGCGACGGCCTCGGCGATCTCGCGGGTCGGTCGGATCGCGGTGGCTCCATGCCCCAGGGCTTCGAGCATCGTGGAAGTGGCCCTGAGGACGTCGAACACGACGCAGGTGACCCCCTGAAATCCATGCCGTGCAGCCGCCTCGTACTCGGCGGGCGAGAACAGGACCCGCAGGGAAGGGGAGCTTCCGGCCTCAGGAGCGGTGCTCACGGTTGGCCGAAGCAGTGGAGGGCCTTGGCGGTGCGCACGAAGAGGTTTCCGTGACTCAAGGCGATGCTGCCCTTGCACGGGCCCTCACCGGTGAAGGCATGGCTGGAGAGCACCTCGAAGGAGTTTCCGGCGCTCAGCGCAAACACGGTGCCATTCTCGTCGTGGCAATAGAGTTTGCCGTCGGCTCCCGACAAGGAACCCCAGATCGGCCCGTTGCCCGGGATCTTGCCCGACCAGAGTTTCTCGCCAGTGGAGGGGTTGAGTTTGCTGACGATGCGTTTTTGCCCGTCGAGGACGAAGAGTTGACCGTCCAGCACGCAGGGAGTGCTCCAGTCGGTGGGCGCCTCCTTGAAATCCCAGGCGCGGTGGCTCGTGGTCACGTCGCCGCGACCGCCCGGTTTGAACGCCACCACGGGCTGGCCCTTCGGACCCGAAGCGAGGATGTATCCGCCGGCGATCACCGGAGAGGTTACGATGCGGTACCAGTCGTCTCGCTTCTCGTAGAGGCGGGCCCGCCAAATCTCGGAACCATCCTTGAGGCGGTGTCCGCTGACATGATCGCCGCCGACGATGATGAGTTCCGTCCCGTTCGGACCTTTGAAGGCCACTGGCGTGGCGTAGGATTCACTGCTTTCCTTGGTGGAATCGGTCGAGCGGAGGGTTTTCCAGAGGTCCTTGCCGGTCTTGGGATCGATGCACAGCAGGAAGGAATCCCGATTGGGGTTGCCGTCGAATCGCGGATAGTCGGGCGGGACTTCCTTGCGCTGCAGGATCGCCAAGTAGAGGCGGCCCTCGTGCAACAGCGGGCTGGCCCCGTAGATCCACATGAGGCCCAGACTCCCGAAGTCTTTGCTGAGATTGCGCGACCAGAGGGGCTTTCCCTCGAGATCGAAGGCCGCAAAGTCGCCCGTGCCGAACAGCGCGTAGACCCGTTTGCCATCGGTCACCGGAGACGGCGCGCAGGTGTTGTTGCGGCCGACTTCCTTGTCGCCCACTCCGACGTTGCGGCTCCAGAGAACCTTGCCCGAGGTTCGATCCAAGCACATCAGTTGCAGGTTCTTTTGTTCGTCGGGCGAGGTGAGGAAAACCCGGTTGCCGCTGACCACGGGAGTGGAACCGGCTTTTCCGGGCAAGGGGGTGCTCCAGCGCTGGTTGGCCGGGCTCAGCGTGCTCGGCAGGCCGCTCATGCGGATCGAGCCATCCTGATTGGGGCCCCGCCACTGCGGCCAATCCGCCGTCGACGCCGCCGACAGGCACACGGTGAGAGTGGAAGAGAGGGCGAGGAAAGACCGGAGGTTCATGGCTTCGACAAGGTGCGGGTGGCGGGCATCGGTTTCAGGATCGCGGGTGGGTGCCTTACAGATGACGGATGTGGCCCTTGTATTTCTTCAACAAACGATCGTTGTGGTCATCTCCCTGGGTGTTGCTGCTGATGTAGATCTCTGGCTCCACACCCCGACGGACCAACTGTTCGATGGCGTGCACCACGATGAGGTTGATGATGAGGATGCCGGTGATGGTCGAGGGCGGCCCGATCCGATGGGGAAACCCCTCGATACCCATGGCGGCATCGCCGTCGACCCCGCAATTGTCGATGACCAGGTCGGCGACATCGGCCAGACGCTGCCCCGAGGGGTGTCGGGAAGGCCAACGGCGGGTCTGGTCGAGATTGGTGATGGCCACGGTCTTGAGACCACGGGCCTTGCCTTCGAGCACCATTTCGATGGGCACCGCATTGCGCCCCCCGTTGGAGGCCACGACCAGGAGATCGTCGGCCTTGACCGGATATTGATCCAAGATGGCCTTGGCCCGGCCTTGTTCCCGCTCCAGGTAGGTCGCCTCGATGGCATTGAGGTGCATCATGAGCGTCTCCTCGAGAATCGGCACGGCCCGAGCGAGATGCCCCGCACGGTAGAAGATTTCCTCGGCCACCATGTGGGAGTGACCTGTGCCGAACGCGTACAGGAACCCGTTGCCGGCCAATGAGTCGGCCAGCCAGTTCCCGGCGGTCGTGATCGCTGTTCGCTGGGTATCGGCGACGCGGTCGAACTGGCTGCGGGCCACGGAGACGAATTGATCGTAGGCGGACATGGGCTGTTGTTGAACGCGTTTGTCCGGGGCGGGGCAATCCCAAATTCCATCGAGTTGGGGGAGCTCTCCCGAAAACGGTTCCGCGAGCACGTTGAATCCGGGGCGGTCCGGGTGGGAATCGCGTCCGCTGAGCGGGGTTCTGCCGATGCGGAGTTTGACCCTTGCCGATGTGCACCCATAGTGTTTCCAACGATGTTGGCCGCACTTGAGACGCAGTCCGGGATCCCTGAGGCAATTTCCCTTGCCGATTGGGAGCCCGTGATCGCCCCGGCTCGGGAATTCCTCGGCCGGGTCTCGACCGTGATGGAGGCCCAGGTCGAGGAATTCGATTCGGAGATCGCCGAGTATGCCCGTTACGCGCTGGAGAATCAGGGCAAGCAGCTTCGTCCCACGTTGGTGGCTCTGGCCGGCGGAGCCGTGGGGCCTCTGAACGACGATTCGGTGTCCGTGGCGGTGATCATCGAGATGATCCATCTGGCGACGCTGGTCCACGACGACATCATGGACGAAGCCAGCATGCGGCGTCGCAAGGCCACCTTGGCGGCCAAGTGGGGCAATCAGGTGGCGGTCCTCCTGGGGGACTGCCTTTTCGCCCACGCGCTCAAACTGGCCGCCGAACTCCCGAGCGCCGAGGTCTCCCGTCTGGTGGCCTCGTCCAGCGGTCGGGTCTGTGCCGGCGAGATCCTCCAGAGCCACCGCCGCCGCCGATGGGCCGTGGATCGGGCCGATTACTTCAAAGTGATCGAAATGAAGACAGCCGAACTGTTCGCGCTGTCCTGCGATCTGGGCGCCCGCCTTTCGGGAGGCACCCCGGACGAGATCGCCGCCCTCCGCCGCTATGGGCTTTCGCTGGGGACGGCCTACCAGATCTACGACGATTGCCTCGATCTCTATGGGGCCGAGTCGGCGGCGGGCAAGTCGCTCGGCACTGACCTGGCCAGCGGCAAGGTGACCCTTCCGCTCATCATGGGTTTGGATCATTCCGCTCCCGCCGATCGTGACCGGTTGGTGGGATGGCTGGAGAACTGGCAGCCCGAACACTTTCCCCAGGTCCGCCACCTGCTCGAGCAGCACAAAGCCCTCGAACGTTCCCGCGAAGTGATCGGGGAATTTTTGAACATCTCGGATGCCGCGTTGTCCACCCTCAAGTCCGGACCGCAGGTCGACGCGTTGTATGCGCTCAGCCGTTTTCTGGCGCGACAAACCGACTTGCTTGCCGGCTCTTGAGCCGTGAGCGTCGCAGTATTGATGGATCCAATCGCCGAGTCGACCCAGTCGACCATATTGGCCCGCACTGCATCGAGCCCCGAAGAGGCCTCCGATGTGAGTCACCGAGTGCGTCGGGCCCAAGCCGGCGATCTGGCGGCCTACGACCAGTTGGTCACCCAGTTCCAGGAGCGCATCTACGGGTTGTGCTACCACATGACCTCCAATCACGAAGATGCCCACGATCTGGCTCAAGACACCTTTGTGAAGGCGTGGCAGGCTCTCCGGAATTTCAAGGGTGACTCGAGTTTCTACACGTGGATCTACCGGATCGCGGTCAACACCTGCCTCAATCACCTCAAGCTCCGTCGCAACCGCACGCCCCACCTCAGTCTCAACGATCTGGATGTCCAACCCGAGAGCGATCCCGACCTCTTGGCGCTGGTGTCCGACAAGACCCCCCGGCGTGAGGCCAGTCTGGCCGAACTCCAGCGTCGGTTGAACGAAGCCATCCAGAAGCTGTCCGAAGATCATCGCACGGTGGTGACGCTTCATGACATACAAGGATTGCCCCATGACCAGATCGCCCGGATTCTCGGCATCAATCCCGGGACCGTGCGATCGCGCCTGTTCTATGCCCACCAACAGCTCCAAGGGTGGCTGTCGGATTGGGTGAAGTGACCGTGTTCTCCAGTGCAACGCAGCCCATGACCGAAGACGAATCCTCCCAAAGACTGCAGCGGTTGCTCCGTTTGAAACGCAACGAAACCCCGCCTCCGGGTTATTTCGGCGATTTCTCGAGTGGCGTCGTCGATCGCATCCGCGCCTTGGAAGCCCAGCGGCGCGTTCCGTTCTGGCAGCGATGGTTTTCCATCGGCTCCCGATCCGACGAAGCGACCGGTTCCGACGCGAGCCTCGTTCCCGGACGGGCGATGGTCGGTTGGGGGGTGGCCTTCTTGGTGACCGCGTGCGGTGCGGTCTTCTGGGGGGCGGGCTTTCTCGATCCCGAATCATCCGAGGGGTCGGCGTCTCGGCAGGTGGTGAATGTGGGCTTTCCGGCCGAGGCGACCCAAACAGGGTCGTTCGGGGGAGTTTCTGCGGTGGGGGTGGGGGGAACCGCTTGGGCGGCCTCACGACCCGCTCCTTTCAGGGCGGCGACCCCTTGGGGTGACGAACGCTTCGCGGTGCCGGTCTCGGTGTCGATGGCGGGTTCTTCCACCGAACTGTCTTCGACCAATCCTTTCCCCCCGGGTCTCTTCCGGTTGCCGGGGGCCTCGGGCAGTGGTCCCGAAGCCTATCGGGTTCGCTTCGGTGAGGGGGCGAAATAGCTCCTGCCAACGGCGGCCTGCGGAGACAAGGGCTCTTGGTTCGCTGGCCGCTCGGTTGCCTTGCTGCGGGGTGATCATGCCACTCCGTTGCGTGGGATTCGCGCGGGGCATCCCCCGATTGAAACCTTTGGGAACGGCTCTGGAACGGCTCTGGGGCGTCCCAACGAAACGGGCCGGCTGTGAGGTCACAGACGGCCCGTCGGTTGAAACTATGGGGGGCGCGGGATTGAATGGCCCGCGGCAGGGTCAGCTCGTACGCACGAAGAACACGGTGAACTTCTGGTCGCCACTGCCGAAGGTCCAGGTCAGGCGTCCGGTGTCGTTCACCAGAGCGTCGAGGGTCTGCTTGGAACCCTGCACCTCGGCGCCGAGCACGTAGCGGCCATCGGTTCGGGTCCACGTTCCTTCAAACGACTTGAGCCCTTGGATGAAGTCGATCCCCGGGGGCAGTTTGGGGGATTTGGAGGCCTTGGCCTGGGCGGGTTGTGCGGTCGGGGCGCCTCCGGTGGGGGGCGGCCGCAGACCGTAGCGTGCCAGATAGGCGTTCTGGGGTGATCCGGCGTTGGCCGCGGCCTCGCCTCCCTCGCTCGGCGCCGCGGCCACCGGGGCGGCGGGCGGCGTGATCTTGATGGCAAACCGCCCATCCGTGTAGGCGACGAGTGTGGCTCCCGACAACACGGGACCCACGGCGGCCCGGATGCTGCGCATCTCCGCCGGGCTGAGGTTCAGGCGTTCCCGCTTGAGTTGGGTGAACACCGTTCCCGGGTCCATCCGCCAGCGGCCGAGAATCTTCTCGTCTTCATAGCGGGGCGAAACGCCGGTTTCGAGGTACTTGCGGAAGTCTTTCAGGTCCACCTTGGCGAAGGTTTCACGCAAAGTCGGGCTGAACAGCACCGCGGCCGCCTTCGGGTGGTTGATCATGGCCGACAGGGCCGGCTTGCTCTGGATCAGTTTGAGGAATTCGGCATCGGAGCCGATCTCGGAGAACTCGGCTTGGGAACCCAGGGCCAGGAACGGCGGATAATTCTCGGCGCGGCCCTGCACCAACGGATTGGCGTGCAGGATGCCGAGAATGTCGGAAACCTCGTAGTATTTGGCCGGGGAATTGTCCATCGCGGCGAAGGTGCGGGCCCACCCGGTGGACTCCATTTCGCCCCGCACTTGGGCGATGTAGCGCACCGCGGTCGCCTCGCCGCTGTCGCTGGTGACCTGGGAGATCAGGTAGCCCTGACGATACACGAAATTGCCCACGCTGAAGAAGACGCAAATGCCCGAGATCAGGCCCACGAACAGGCCGATGGCCTGATTCATCCGCTCGAAGGCGGCCCGGGTGGGCTCATCGGAACGGTACTTGAAGAAGTGTTCCACCGGCCGGTGAGCCGCGACTCCGATCACGAGGAAGATGAGGGTCAGCAGGCTGAAGACGATGACTCCGGGCAGGAGCGTCAGGTCGACAACGTCTTTGACTCCCATCGCGGACAAGCCGGCCGCCACGACCCCGCTGCTCACGCCGGCCAAAGCCAACCCCAGCGCGGCCCCGATGAAGCCGATTCCCCAACGGATGGCGCCGGTCTGATGGCCCAACAGGCCAAAGCCACCGACCAAGACGACCGCAACGACCCAGATAAGCATGACCCGAGGCTAGAAAGTCCCGTGCCAAGGCGCACGCGCAAAATCCACCTCCCGCGAAGCTTGCGAATCAGGGGGCGGGTTTCCATGTTCAGGCCGCATGAGTTTGTTGCCTTTCGGTGAACTGCCGCCCCACCGCCCCCGCCGTTTTGTGCCGGCGACCCTGGCGCTCGGGGACTGGGAGGCCGTGGCGCCGCTGTTCGATCGGCTCGAGGCCCAGGCCGCGGGATGCGCTTCGGTGGCCGAGTTGGAGCGGTGGTTGTCGGATGCCGGCGAGTTGGCCGCCGCCCTGGATGAGGAGCGAGCCCGACGCTACATCGCCAAGACCTGCCATACCGACAACGCCGACGCCGAGAAGGCCTACCTGCACTTCGTCGAGGTCATCGACCCGGCACTGAAACCGCGCCAGTTCACCTTGGCCGGGTTGTTCTTGAAGCACCCCCTGCGCAGTCAACTGCCTCCAGCCCAGTACGAGGTGTTCGATCGCGCCACGGCCCTTCAGGTGGAACTGTACCGCCCCGAGAACATTCCCTTGGAGACCGAGGAGGCCAAGGTGGGCAACGAGTACAACAAGCTCAGTGGCAGCCTGACCGTGGAGTTTCGGGGTGAAGAGAAGACCCTCGTGGCCATGGGACGCTTCCAGGAGGAACCCGATCGATCCCTGCGCGAAGAGGCCTGGAAATCGGTGGCCGCCCGCCGGGTTCAGGAGGCCGATCGGTTCGATGCGTTCCTGGATGAATTGATCCGCATCCGCCACCAGATCGCCCTCAATGCCGGCTTCCCGGACTACGTTTCATACGCCTACCGGATGCGCGGGCGCTTCGACTACGGGCCCGACGATTGCCGCAAGTTCCACGAAGCCATCGAAACGGAAGTCATGCCCATCTTCCGGAAGTTGCAGTCGCAGCGTCGCCAGAAGCTCGGGGTCGAGCGCTTGCGTCCGTGGGACACCCAGGTGGATCCGTTGAATCGCCCGCCGCTGAAGCCCTTCTCGACTTCGGCCGAGATGGAGACCGGTGTCCAGACGGTCTTCGATCGGATGAATCCGCAGTTGGCGGCCGGATTCCGGGGCATGCGGGAGAAGCGCCTGCTCGATCTGGACAATCGCAAGGGCAAAGCTCCTGGCGGGTACCAATACACCCTCAGCGAAGCCCGACTCCCCTTCATCTTCATGAACTCGGTGGGCCTCCAGCGCGATCTCGAGACCATCCTCCATGAGGCGGGTCATGCCTTCCACGCATTGGCCTGTCGGGAGCAGGATTTGCCGCTGTATCGCGAGGCACCCATCGAGTTCTGCGAGGTGGCCTCCATGGCCATGGAACTGCTCGGCGCGGAACATCTGGACGTGTTCTACAGCCCGACCGACGCGCTGCGCGCACGGACCGTCCACTTGGAAGGAGTGATCGGCGTGTTCCCCTGGATCGCCACCATCGATGCCTTCCAGCACTGGCTGTATTGCAATCCCAACCACAGCCGCGACGAACGGCGGGCCGCCTGGTTGGCGTTGATGGACCGCTTCGGGGGCGATGTCGATTGGTCGGGGTGCGAATCGGCCCGGGCCCACCTCTGGCACAAGCAACTCCACGTCTTCCTGTATCCTTTCTACTACGTCGAGTACGGCATCGCCCAATTGGGCGCTTTGCAGGTCTGGGTCAACGCCCAGCGGGATCCGGCGAAGGCTCTGGCTGATTATCAGGCCGGGTTGGCGCTCGGTGGCAGTCGTCCCTTGCCGGAACTCTTCGCCAAGGCGGGTTGCCGTTTCGATTTCGGTCGCGAAACCGTGCGACCGCTCGTGGCGCGGGTCTCGGAGGCCTTGGATCGACTGGGGGCCCGCTGACCCGTCGGTTGACGGGCGGATTCTTCAAACCGCCTCGGCGAGGACTTGGGTCAGTACCTCATCGGTCAGGCGAATGGGGTTGCCCTTCATGCTGCTGGAGGCCTGGGCGGCCCGGACCAGTTCAGGGAAGTCCGAATCGCGCAGGCCATGCTGGGACAGTCGCGGGATGGGCCATCCATGCACCGATTCGGTGATCCAGCGCAGTCCATCATCGATCGAGGCGCTGGGGGAGCCGGTCAGCCAAACGGCGGCCTGCCGGTAGCGTTCGAGGGCGGAGTGTCCGGGAGCCGTTCGCGACAAGGTCTCGACATTGGCCCGCCAAACGGGTCCCAACAGCGCCGCACACACGGCGCCATGAGGTGCCTGGAAGCGCCCGCCGATTGGACCCGCCAATCCGTGGACCGCGCCCAGTCCGGAATGAGCCAGGGCCAACCCGCTCAAGAAGGCTCCGAAGGCCAAGTCGGTCCGGGCTTCGAGATTTTGGCCGTCGGTGATGGCTCGGCCCAACGATCGCACCATCCGCGGGATTCCCTCGCGGCAACAGGCGTCGGTCATGCCGTTGGCCTTGCCACTCACCCACGGCTCCAGCAGTTGGGTGAGGGCATCGAGGCCCGTGCTGGCCGTGAGTCCCGGTGGCAGCCCGAGGGACAGGCTGGGGTCGATCAGGGCGATGCGAGGCACCATCTTCGGGCTTCGCAGGCTGACTTTGAGAGAGTGCTCGGGCGAGGTCAGGACGGCGTTTCGAGTGGCCTCCGCCCCGGTTCCCGCCGTGGTGGGCATCGCCAGGAAGGGCAGGGGATTCTTTTCGAGCGGGAGCCCTTGCCCGATGATCTCCAGGAATCGGAACGGATCGCCCGTTTGAGGCGTCAGGGCCGCGATGGCTTTGCCCGCATCGAGAACCGATCCGCCGCCGCAAGCCACCACGCAGTCGACGCCGAAGCCTCGGGCCGCATCGGCCCCGGCCTGCACCTCGGATACCGTGGGCTCGCCCGCCACGGTCCATTCCACCCAGTTCAACCCGGCTTTGCGGAAGGATTCGCGAACGGGTTCCGCCCGGCCCGGATCGCGCCCGGTGACCAGCAGTACCGCAGTGCCCAGTGAGGCGGTCAGTGCTCCGGCCCGTTCGACCACCCCGGGGCCGAAGACGATACGCTCCGGTTGGGCGAATTCGAAGACCCCGCCGGAGCCGCCGACGGAGGCGCTGGCCGAGGAACCCATCAGTCCGGAAGGTGGATGGAGTGGTAGCGCACGCTCTGCCGCGGCGTGGCCATCATGGGGGCGACCGTGTCGCGCCACGTGGCGTAGTGCGGGGTGGCCTTGTGATCGGCCGGAGCCGACTCGGTCCGGTAGGCTTCCACGAGCACGAACCGGCAGGGGTCATCCTGTTGTTGCACCACGTCGAAGCGGGCCACTCCGGGTTCCCGCAGCGAGGCTTCGGCATTGGCGCGGGTCGCGGCGATGAAGTCGGCGACCGATTCGGGTTTCACCTGGACGAAGACATGGACGACGAGCATGAGAATCGATTCCGGAAGGGGTTTCAGAGGGAAATGCGGCGACTGCGGGCCTGGACCGTCCAGGTCCTCGTGGCCCGGCTGTTCTCGGCGAGCCAGACTTCCTGGTGCAAGGCCACCGTCGGACACACGTGCCAGGGCAGGGAGTAGATCACATCGCCCACCTTCAAGCTCTCGGCGGCCGGAGATTCGACCACCAGGTGTTCTTCGCTGTGGCTGAGGGCCGTGGCGTCCGGGAGGTTCAGGAAGACGGTCCGGGGCTGGGGCATTTCCGAGGCGACGGCCTTGTGTCCGAGGTCCAGACACACTTGCCGGGGGGCAGGACGGCTGATGACGCGCGACAGCAGTACGGCCGCGGGCTCGAAGGGCAGGTCGGGCAGCTTGTGGGCATAGCCGGCGTCCCAGAGCACGGTCGTTCCCGGGCTCAGCGAGACATCGGCGCGCGCGGCGTGGATGGCGAAGGTCGGGGAACCCCCGGCCAGCACTTGGAGGCGATGGCCCAGCTCGGTCTCCAGAGCGGCCCTCAGCGCGGCCACGGGTGCGAAGGCCTCATGGCACAGTCGCGTGCGTTCGGTGAGGTCGGGGATGCCCAAATGGCCGTCGTAGGCATGCAGGCCCTCGAGACGCAGTGTGGGACTCGCGGCGCGCACGGACTGGAGCAAGCCGTCGCGGACTCGATCCGGTGCGATGCCGGTGCGGTGCTGGCCGACGTCGAGGTCGATCCAAAGGCCCAGGGGTTTTTGGAGAGACCGCGAGGCCGCGGCCTGCACGGAGGCAACCACCCCGGGGTCGTCCACCACGGCCGACCAGCCGATGTCCGGAAAGCGGGAGGCCAGTTGGATCCAGCGCTCGATCTGGGGGCCAACGGGTTGGACCGCCAGCAGGATGTCCCGAACCCCGGCGACACCGGCCACCATCTCGGCCTCGGCGATCGTGGCGCATTTGAAGCGCACGATTCCCAGCGCCACCTGCCAGGCCACCAACTCGGGCAGCTTGTGGGTCTTCACATGGGGCCACAACCGGAGCGGATCGCCAGCGATGGCCACCATCTGACGGAGGTTGGCTTCGATGCGGGACCGGTGCAGCACTAGCGTCGGCGACGGGATCTCCGACGCATTCTCCAAGAGGTACCAGGGGTTCGGGGCCATCGGATCGCTGGGATCGGTCGGATTCCTCGGCTCAGGGATCAGTGCAGTTCGAAGATCACCTCGATCTCCACCGGGATGTTTCCGGGCAGCGGACCCATGCCGATGGCGCTGCGGGCTCCGATGCCATTCTCAGGCCCCCAGATCTCGGCGAACAGTTCACTGCAGCCATTGATGACCTTCGGATGGTCATAGAAATCGGCGGCCGAATTGACCATGCCCAGGGTCTTGACCACCCGCTTCACCTTGTCGAGGGAGCCGAGTTGCGAACGCAAGGTCGCCAGGATGGCCAGGCCCACTTGACGGGCGGCCGCCTTGCCGGCCTCGAGGTCCATATCTTTGCCCACGACGCCGGTGATCAGCGTGCCGTCGGTGCGCACCGGGCCGTGACCCGACACGTAGGCGGCATTGCCGAAGACCACCAGCGGCTTGTAGACGGCCACCGGCTTCGGGGCGGGCGGAAGGACGAGGGCAAGGGATGCGAGTTGGGATTCGGCGCTCATGGTGATTTGAAAGAGCCATATCGTCTGCGCTTCAGGCCCAACGCTCAATTCCGAAGTCTCAGGTTGTATCGGTCACACCAGCTTGCCCAGCACGACACGGTCGAGTGCCGTCTTCTGACGGAACAGATCCTCCCAGAGTGACCCCGCAGCCAAAGGGCGTCGATCCACCCTGATCCCCGCGTAACCGTTTTTCGCCTCAGATCCGACCACGCCAAATCCGGTGGGAACAGGACGTCCGAGCTTCCATCGGTTGTCCATGTCATCCGCTACGGGATGTTCTTGGCACGGAATCTGTCCATGGATGCCTGCGGCCAACTCCTGAAGGCCTGATTCCTTACGCGAGGATTTGGGATCCACCTTCGGAAAAACTCCAGTATCTCACTGCGGTGGCTCCCTGGGCAGCGAACGGGAGGTGCCTGCCGATGTCAGCCGACACCGTCGGAGAATGGTTCAAACAGACCCCAGTGGGAGACGATCGGCAGGGTCGCGTCCGGAAAACGATCCAGGCTTTTTGCCTGACCCAGTACCCGCCTCGTCGGAATCCGTATCAGACCCTGCGATTACGGTCGAACACAACGGCTGCCTGGGTGCGAGAGTTCACTTCGAGTTTTTCAAAGACCCGGTCGAGATAGTTGCGGACGGTTTTCGGCTGAAGCCCCAGAGCCGAGGCGATCTCCTTGTCGGTCTTTCCGTCGGCGACCGCCGCGAGCACGCGGCGTTCCTGCGCCGAAAGAGCTTCAAGTGGATCCTTCGGCGTGATCGGGAGCACGGACTTCACCTCCCTGTCCACGGCGCGCGCCACGACCGGATCGAACAGAGTGCTGCCGTTGAGCACCGTGCGAATGGCCGTCACGATGTCGCGCGGTTCGTTGTCTTTGAGCAGGTATCCGTCTCCACCAGCCTGCATGGCGGCCAGAACTAGTGGGTTGTCGGCAAAGGAGGTGAGGAACAGCACCTTCGGCGCACCGGGATCGGTTTTGAGTTCGCGGCAGACCTCCAGGCCGCTGCGATCTGGCAACCGAACATCGAGGAGGACCACGGCGGGACGAAGCCTGCGCGCGGCCAGGATGGCCTCCGCAGCGCTGGCGGCTTCCCCGGCGACGATGATCGCCGGGTCTACCTCCGTGATGATGCGAAGACCCATTCGGACCACGGGATGGTCGTCCACGATCAGTACTCGGATGTGGGTCAAGCCTGTCACGTTTTTAGTCCTGATCCGGGTTCTAGAGTTGTCGGAACCGATACGCTCACCCGAGTTCCGATTCCGGCCTGCGATTCCAGTTCCAGGACTCCGCCTGTGTCGATCGCCCTTTTCCTCATGCTTTGGAGGCCGACGCCAGTCCGTGGAGGCCTCGCGGGATCGAAGCCCTCACCGTCATCGCGGATCTCCAGTGTCACCCGATCGGCGTTGTGACGGAGCGATACGCTGATATGGCGGGCCTGGGAATGGCGCAGAGCGTTGCTCAATGCCTCACGTGCCAAGTTGGCCAGGTGGACGGCCTGCTCACCTGTGAGCCGATGGGCGGCCTCCTGCGAAACCTCCGCGAGGAACTCTGTATCAGTGGTGGAGCGCAGGCGCTCCACCAAGGCGATCAGCAGGCTCCCCAGGTCGGCCTGAGAATCCTCGTCCACCTCGTGGCGCAGGATGTAGCCCCGCAGTTCCCCGATGATCTCCGTGAGGTTTCGCCGGTAGCCGGCCAGTCGGTTGCCCAACGGTGGCGAGACTTCCGTTGCCTGATCGGCGGTCCTGCTCAGGCCGAGCTGCAATGCGTAAAGCGACTGGATCGTGCCGTCGTGCAGGTCGTGGCTGAGCCGTTCGCGTTCGCGCCGGGCGACCTCGAGTTCGTCGAGCGTCGATTTGAGTTGGCTGGAAATCGTTTCTTGGCGCAAGCGCGCCCGCACCTGAGCCGCCATCGCACCAGCCATCGTGAAGGACAGCAACACGCCTCCCGAAAGCGCGACCCAAGCCCGATATCGGGTGGAATTGCGATCAAACTGCGGGGTCGAATAGAAGACCAATTGCCACGTTTTGCGAAAAAACTGCCATTTCTGAGTGGATTGGAAGCGTGGGCTGAAATCACGTGCGAGCACCTGGCACTCGCCGCTTCCGCCACCCATCCAGGAGTCGGCAGAGATTCGCTCGGGACTGGCCACACCGGCGAACGCATCGAAGGCGATCTGCCCGTTCGACGACGGAAGCGCGGTTTCAAGCAGTGTCTTCCAACGGATGGTTCCGATCACCACGCCCTTGAATCTATTATGCCGAAGTACCCGGGAGTTCTCGGGTTTGAACTCGTTGAGTTCCAGAAAGTCGGGGGCGAAGACCGGCATAAAGAGGCTGACGCCCGCAGTCGGTTCGGTGCCGGCTTGGGGGATGGGCCTTCGGGTCGAGGACCTCAGTCGACCATTGACTGTTGCCCACCAGCAGGCTGCTACCGGTGGCATGTCCAACCAAAGTTGGGTGTCCTTCGCTTTCAACGAGGCTCCATTGAGCCACAAGCGGGACACCTTCATCATGTGGTTGCCGGTGAAGTTCGCCTCGTTTTTGGTCCGTTGCAGTCGCTCGACCTCGGCACGACTCGGCATCAGGGCATTCGTGGCGTAGGCCAGTTCGACGAATGCGGGAAGGTTGCTCGAAGGTTCGAGCTTCTTCACCAGTTCGTTCCAGCCTGCGGCTGAAATGTCCTCTCGGGTCTCAACCAGGTCTCCCAGGCGTTCCAGTTGCTCGGCGTAACGCTCGGTCTGGGTATCCAATTGCTCGACCAAGCCGGTGACCATCGCCAGGAACCTTGTCTGGTCCAACTGTTCCGCCTCCGTCCAAAACCAACCCGCAGCGACGAGGCTTGCAGCGCACCCCCCGATTAGAACCCACCATGCCGGGCCGAAGCCTGAGGGTCTGAAGTCGGATAGATTGCTTAAAAAAGATCCCACATCGCAAAGGTATTACTGCTGATAGAACCACAGTAGGGGTAAATAACCCACAAAAATAGGGTTAAAGATCGTGCATACAGAACCTCGGTTAGCAGGTGAATCTCTTAAACATGAACTACGGTGGCGACGGTCAAACCTCAAGGCCTCGAACCCTTTCGATCGGGAAAGAGCAGGGATCCTCCGGTTGGCTGGCATTCTTTTTGGCCGCTCTCGCTGCGCTGGTCGCAAGGGCCCAGCCGGTGGACATCTCCTTGAGAGCTTCAGGAACAGGAGCGGTCGAGACGCCCTGCCCGCGGCCCTATCAGATCGGCCAAGGCTATGTCGCTCGGGCCATACCTGGAGCCGGCGCGCGGTTTTTGCGTTGGGATGACGGCTCCACGAATCCCGAGCGCTACCAAGTGCTCGACCCCTCGCATACCAACTGGGTCGCCTATTTCGAAACCATCGTCCCTCGTCCATTCCTGCAGGAATTCGGACTCGATGCCTTGGATCCGAACTACATGGCTCGGGTCGGTCTGGTGATCGAAGGCGGGCGTACCCGGTTGGAGTTTCCGCTTCCCGGCAAGGTGGCGTTTCGCGTCCTCGCCTCGACCAATCTGGCGACGATGCCCTTCACTCCTGTTCCTTTTGCTCTGAGTGTCTCGGGCAATTTGGATCGGGATCAGGCCTCCGGCGTGGCTGGTACCCAAGTGGTTTGGGCGGAGGCGGCCGAGGGATCGGACACCTTTTACAAAATCGAATGGATCGGCGGTGGCAATCTTCCGGCGGTCTATCTGGCTCAAGCGACCACGGTCAGCCCACGTGACGATTTCTATGTCTACGGGACCGGTTTCAAATCCGGGACCGTGGCCGTGGTTTCCAACGTTGGAGATCTGATCACTCAAGTGGTCAACGACCAGACCCTGTTGGTGAAGGCTCCGTCGTCGGCGTCAGATCTCACTTTTCGGGTCAAGGTGGGTGGTTCGCTCATCCCGGGGGAACTCTCGTTGAAGGTTTCGGCATCGCCGACGGATCTCGCTTTGGCAGCCCCTCCAAAAGGGATCGTCGTCGAGGGAGGGCTGATCCGACTGACGGGCAGCGGCTTCACAGCGGCCGAGACGAAGGTGTTCATCGGTGGCATGCCGCTTCAGATCGTCGCCGTGTCCGCCTCGGGCACAGAATTGGGCGCGAAGATCCCGATCGGAACCACCAGTGGACTGCTGAGCATCACACGGGCGGGACGCCTGGTGGTGGGGCCGGCCTTGCAGGTGAACACCAGCCTGTTCGGTTACACGGCCTTTGTGCCTCAGGGCTTGCATGTTTCCACTTGGGAGACCGCCAAGCCTCGGCGGTTCGGCTATGTCCCATTTGTGCCTCAGGGCTTGCACGTGTCCACCTGGGAGACCGCGAAGCCTCGACGGTTCGGTTATGTCCCCTTTGTTCCCAACGGACTTTTTGTCGAATCCAAATAAACCCACCCTACCATGTTGAAACAGTTGAAATCCCTCAGGATTGCGCTGGCCATCATCGCCGCGCCATTCATCGCCTCGGCTGGCGAGTTGAACTTCTATTCGTCCGGAAGTACAGGAGTCGATGGTCCCTTTGCACCGGAGGTGGTCAATGATGTGACCGGTCCAAGATTGCAAGGGTCGGTTCCACCAGGAAGCCGAGTGTTCGTTCGCTTGTTCAATTCTACCAAGATCAATTACGTTATCGTTCCACTGCCGCAGAGCGGAATCTTCAATTTCACATCATTCAATCTGCCAGCGAATCATGTGATGTGCTTCGATACACGCGGAACTGCCAACCCCGGCGTGGTCATTTTGGCCACCGGTGATGTCAGAATTGCTGGAGTGATTTCAGCATCGCCTCTGTTCACGTGGTTGGCATCGACCCCAGATCTTTCCTCTCTCAAAGATGGTGAATTCGTCTATAGCCCGATACCGGGGCCGGGTGGATTTCGGGGGGGTCTCTCAGGTGGCTTCGGAGCGAACCAGTTTGCTCTGGGGCCTATTGACGGTTCAGCAAATTTGACATTGCCTGTCACAGGGGGTGCTGGCCGGTACTCTACCAGCGGAGCGCGCTCTGGAGGCAGTGGAACACTGGTTGTTGCCAGTTCGGGTAAGGTTGTTTTGGAAACCGGGGCCGACTGGCAAAACTTAGATGGTGAGTACACCCATTTCGATGTTCGGTCAGCGACACCGATTCAATGGGTCAATCGGCCTGGGAACTATGGTTTCAATAGCAACGATTCCCAAACCGGTGGTGATATAGTCATCTTTGCAAACGAGACCTTGGGGAAAATATCGCGATACGATGGAGTGGACCTGGTGGCTGCCTTTGAGCAACAGTACTTTTTTCCGACCAGCATGTCTCCGCCCTGGCCTGTGGGCATTCGGGGTGCCGATATGCCGGTCGACCCTTCGGCCCGGTTCGTTGAATTTGCTGGCAAATCGCTCACGGCGGTGGGTGAGCCCGATCGGGTGGTTCTCGAAAAATCCGGTGACTACAAGTTGGTGTTGGAAACCCGCAATCTCCCGTCCGGCATTATCTTCGGCTGCACCCTGCGTCAACTGAGGCCGTCGGATGGCGGGGAGGCCGGAAGGTCCACGTTGAATTTCCCTCCCACCGTCACCACGGCACCGGGTGTCTGCCGAGCCGAGATGATGATTCCGATCACGCCCGGTGGCACCTACATCACCGCCATCGCGACCAAGCCCATCGAGACCGTCTACAGCCCGATCATCGATGGAGAACCGCTCACCGAGATGGTGGCTCAACTCGACCTGCAAAGGGGCCAAACCATCCACTTCAAGACCGCCAGTGGGCGACAGGTGGATTCGGCCACGGCCCATCGCGAGGCTGTGAAGCAGGGCAAGACCCGCTTCCCCGCCTTCAAGAGTTGAGCACAGCGATCATCCATCGCGTGCGGATCCTGTCCTCGTAAAGCGGCGCAGCCTCTCGGTTTCGCCTCGTTCAGGAGGCGGGTTTCTGGGCCGACGCTTGCCCGTGCCAAACGGGCGAGCGTTCAGCTTTCGGGAGGGTTCCGAGGAATCCGACAGCAGTTCAACCATCGACCCACTCTATGTTCAACCTTCGTTGCCGAGGCTTCGTGCGGAGCCTCATCCTCTGGGCGTTCGTGCTGGCTTCAGGGGAAGCCTCCGCCGGCTTGCCGGAGACCGTAGCAGAGACCCAGACCATCGACTGGACCTCGCCCAGCCCGGACAAGCTCGCGGTGCTGGGCAAGATGACCGTCCTCAACGCCTCCGCATCCAGCGGTGGGCCGGTGACATTCCGGGTTGACGAAGGCCCCGGAAAAATCACCACCGGAAGGGACCCGGGTTCAGGTCAATCGATTTACTTCCTGATGGCCACCAATCCGGGTCCGATCACGATGGTCGCCGAGCAGGCTGGTGGGATGATCGGGGGCAAGAGTTATCTGCCCACATCGGTTCGCCGCAGCTTCAACCAAACCCTTGTTGCAGAATCACTCATTTCGGAACGTCGTTGCTCACTTTATGATTACCTTGGGGGCCCCCCAGCATGCGGGTTAGCCAAAGTCTTTATCCATGGAAATCATGCATTTTTTGATTCAGGCAACTCGATCTCGATGTGGGACTTGTCCAATCTTTCGGTCCAATCCAACAGAATGTATCTCGATCATTTTAGTGAACCGATAAAGGATCTGACTGTTTCCGGCAGTATACTGTTCGCCGCTGTTGGTAAGTCTGGCATCGGAATGATTGATATGACGAATCCTTCAAAGCCAAAATCCCTTGGGCGTTATGAGGTGGGTGGAGATGCGACAAGTATCCAGGTGAAAGGCGATGTGGCATACGTTGCAACCGGGGAAAATGGGGTTCAAATCATCGACGTCAGTCAACCACCGGCGCTGGTTCCTCGCGGTTTGATCACCAATGCGGCGCGCTCTATACTCATTCAAGTCCAGAGTAAAACGGCTTACGTTGCGACGGATGATCCTATGGCCACCGATACCCCTCGGGGTGCGTTGCAGATCTATGATCTCAGTATTCCATCTGCGCCGGTACGCTTGGGTTCTTTTCCCGCGTCTGGTCAGGTGATCGCACTGCAGGTGGTCGATAACACCGTCTACCTTGTAGACTTGGTGGATGGGCTTCAGTTGATTGATGTGAGTACGCCGAGCAACCCCAAAGCTCTTGGCAATTGGAAGGTGTCTGGATGTAAAGGTTTTTCACTTGTTGGCCGAACTGCGTATCTGCTGCTTAAAGACAACGACGTGGTGATGGTTGACACTAATGCCTCAGGCGTTATCAATCAGAAGTGCCGTTTTCGTGTCGATGACTATGTTGGATTTGGCTTTATTTTTCCATTCGACGCTAAAAGCATCAATGCAGTCGGAGATCATCTATATATGGTGGGCGATTCCGGACTTGAGGTGCTCCTGCTTTCCGAAAATGAACCGCAGCGCCTGACCATCGATACACCACCGACGGTCGAATTGGGCACACTGACGTTGAAAATCAATGCAAGTTCATCCTCCGGATTGCCACTGCAGATGAAGGTCAAGTCAGGACCGGCTGAGTTGGAGGGAGAACAGTTGTTGCTCAAGGACATTGGGACTGTCGTCCTGCAGTTCTCCCAAGCTGGAGATCTGAGGTATGCCCCGATTACCGAAGATCGAACTTTGTTGATCACCTCTTCAAAGCAACCCCAAACCATTTCTTGGGTCGTCCCCGATGCGGCTAAAACTTTGTTGCCGAATCGACCCTATCCCGTCCAAGCAGTCAGCAGCAGCGGTCTGCCCGTGACCGTTCGGGTGATGAGCGGCCCCGCCTACTTCACCCAAGGATCCTTGTTTGTGAATGGTGCGGGATCCATTTCGCTGATGGCCGAGCAGGTGGGCAACGATCTGTTTGAACGTGCCAGTTCTGTCCGGACCTTGGTTGGATCAAATCTGATGTTTCCATCCGATCACCCGGTTTCGCGCCTAGGTGGAAATGCAACAAAGATTTTCACTCAGGGGATGCTTGCTTACTTGATAGTTGAAGAATCAAAATACGAATCGAAGGTCGAGGTCATCAATATCGGTGATTTGAGTGATCCAAAAGTTGTTGCGACCATCAAAATGCCGGGATGGACCATCCTTGATGTCCAAGCGGTCGGTTCAATGGCATATGTCACTTATCAAGAGCAAGCGTACAATGGAAAGGGAGGTGTCGCGGTTGTCAACGCTCTGAGTGAAAAAACTATTCTGGGATCATATGGCCGGGTTGGGCTTCGACCAAAAGCCGTGCGGGTGAAGGGATCATTTGCCTATATAGTTGATGATACTGGAGCTTTGGAAGTTGTTGATTTCAGTGACCCAACACAGTCTGTTATTAAAGGAAAACTAAAGATATTCGATGAACCCCCCAAGGAATCCTCTCTAATCGAGCTGCAGGGGGATCGCTTATATGCATTTAAAAGTGGTCAATCATACGGGCGCGATTCAAGCCTGATTGTGATCGATGTTGGTAACCCAACCGCGCCTCGGCGTATTGGAAATGAAAAGTGTGACATAATTGATGCTAGGAGTATGTGTTTTTTCGGAAACAGTGTTTACATCGCGGAAATAGCAGATCTGAATGGCGGGGTGTTGGTTCACAGGATTGATGTCAGTGACCCGGTTTCTCCTTTAAAAAAAGAAGTGTGGGGAATGAGTAGAAGTGAGGTGTTTTTGCCGAGAAGTATTCGGGTGGTCGGTGATTTGTTGTATCTTGCTCATGGCAACGGTGTCAGTGTTTCTGACATGCGGGAAACGCGTTATCACAAGGTGTCATTGTTCAAAACGCTTGGCGCCGCCCATGATATCAAGATATTCGATGATTATATTTGTGTCGCAGACGGAGTAGGCGGGCTCCAAATACTATCGCCGAGCCCTGCAATATTGGGCCAACCTACACCCATCGACGCGGATCAAATCCGCATCCGGGTTCAAGGTGGGCTTCGTTCGCGGGTGTTGATTGAGTCCAGCCGGGACCTCCGGAACTGGAAACCAGAAACTTACCGAGCCTCCTTGATTCCGTCTGAGGTAACCCTTGAAACAGGCGGTGAGGCTCGCTTTTACCGGGCGCTGAAGGGTCCCCAAGGTTTTGTATGGATCCAACCCGGCACGTTCATGATGGGCAGCCCCCTCACTGAACAGGGTCGCGAACCGGATGAAGTTCAACACTCAGTGACCCTGACCCAAGGGTTTTGGATGTCGGACCATGAGGTGACCGTTGGGGAATTCTCGAAAAATGGAAACACTTGGCCTGCGTTTGTGCCCTGGAAGGATGCCGTGAAATACTGTGAAGAATTGACACAGCAGGAACGGGTTGCCGGGAGGATTGGAGCCAATCAGGTCTATCGGTTGCCGACGGAAGCGGAATGGGAGTATGCGGCAAGGGCAGGCACGACTGGTCCCCGGTATGCAGAAACGAATAGCTTGGGTGTTCTGTGGAAGGATGTCAGACCCGCTTTGAGATCGGTGATGCTGGATGATCCAAATCCATGGGGTTTGTACGATATGATCGGCAATGCTTCGGAATGGTGTTCGGATTGGTACGCTGAGTATCCCGCGGGACCAGTGACCGATCCGACGGGTCCGGAATCCGGGTGGAGTCGTGTGATTCGGGGACAGGGTTTTGAAGGGGAGCTTTTCGACCTGCCGAGCCCACAAACATTCCGCTCAGCGGAGAGAGGGAGACGTGGTGACGCCACTGGCTTCCGAGTGGTCCTGAGTACCGTCCCGATCCGCTAGAAAACGATTTGGCCGGTGCAACGGTAGAAGTGGTTGAACCAATCATAACAAACGGCTCCGACTTCGAGAGTTGGTCCGGACACCCCAAGCTCCGGATTTGTGAGGTCCTGCAAAATCGGCGAAACCTCAACGAGTTTGGCGCGTTGAGGGGCAGAATGTCATCACCGGTGCGTTCCGATCAAAGGCGCATCGGCCCTCGACCACAACCGTCGCCCCGCGTAGTGACGCACGGTGACCTCTGGGCATGCTGGCAACTATTCGCTTTGGATCATCAACCGCGCGGGCACCGCGGCGAGTCAGGGAGACCTGCTCACCTCGGCCCTGACCTCTCACACGGGCTTCTTGGCCGATTCAGCGGGAATCCAGACCTTCGTTTCACGGAAGGTCGGATTCCCGCCCGATGGGGGGCAACCGGAATCGGGAGTTTCCGGGGTGAGTCGGCTCTGGGGTTTGGATCCGCTTGGAATGGAGGCGATCGCGTGCCTTGGAAGACTCACCGACTTCCCTCTGAACGCGTGCCCCCCTGCGGTTGTTGCGGCACGGTACCGCCGCGGGTTCCGTGGGCGTTGCTCTCGCCTCAGCGGCTTTTCCCTGTCGTGCCCTTCTCGCAGAAGGTCCCCGAGCGCCACTCCTTGTCGATCGTGGAGGCGACGAGCGTCCATCCGGCCTGCTCGAAGGTCTTGCGCACCAGAGTGAACTGGGTCTCGAGGATCCCAGCCAGCACCAGCGATCCACCGGGAGCCACGCGGGCCAACAAGCGATCGCGTTCGGCGATGAGCAGGTCGTAGATGAGGTTGGCGCAAACGACCGAATAGCGCTGCTTGGGTTTCTTGGGAACCTGCGTGATGTCGTCGTGGGTCACCGTCAGCTCTCGGGCGACGCCGTTGAGTTCGGTGTTCTCATTGGCCACCCGCACGCAATCGGCATCGAAATCGAAGGCGTCCACGGGGCGGTAGCCGAGTTTGACGGCCGCGATGGCGAGGATTCCGGACCCGGTGCCGACATCGAGCATGGACTGGGAGGCATTCTCGGGGTCGCGCAGGGCCACCAACTGTTCGAGACAGAAGCGCGTGGTCGCATGCTGGCCGGTGCCGAAACTCAGACCCGGGTCGAGAACCACCAGAGCCTGGGTTTTCTTCGGGGCACGGCGACTCCAGGTGGGCTTCACCAACAACCGCGGACCGAGATCCAGCGGTTTGAAATGGCGCTTCCACGATTCGGACCAGTCGCGGGCGGGGACCTTCTTGACCTGGATGCGGGCCGGACCGACCTCGATCCCGTCGGCAGCCAAGGCCTGCAGGCCTTCCCGGAGTCGGCGTTTGATGCCGGCAACATCGCGGGTTTCGATCTCGCCGTATACGCTGACCGTGGACAACCGGGTGACGGCGTCGGCATAGGACGATGGGGTCTGCCCTCGTTCCAGTTCGAGCAGGACGCCCACGGCGTCCTCGGCCGAGAGGGAAGTGGTGATGGAGATGGATCGGAGGAGTTTGCTCATGCGTCTCGCCAGGGGGTGAAATTGAGGAGTTGGACCTCGGTGCGGGGGCGCCCCGCCTTGATCTCGCCGATGTCCAGCCAGGTGACCGAGGCGTAGTCGACCTCGAAGTGCTCGAACTTCCGCAGGGGCAGGTCGAGCAGAATGGCCAGCGCCATTCGAATCACGCCGCCGTGCGCGTAGACAGCCACCCGCTGGCCGGCCGATGCACGGAGGATTTGTTCGATGGCTTTCCCGACCCGGCCTTGGAATTGCGCCAAGGTTTCACCTTCCGGGATGGCGTCGGTCTCCAAGTGCTGGAGCCAGTCGTAGGCGCTCATGCCGAAGCGCTGCTGGACCTCGTCCCACCCGCAGCCCGTCCACGCACCGAAGTCCACCTCGCGCAAGCCGTCGACCAGCACGGGGGTGCCCGCGAACTGGCGGCGGAACGGTTCCAGCGTCAGTTGGACCCGCTGCATGGGGCTGGCGTAGACCGCATCGAAGGCGTGGCGCTCCAGCCATGAGGCCAGCGCCTGCGCCTGGGTATGCCCCCGCGCCGAAAGGGCCATGTCGATGGTGCCGCCGAATTTCTTGTGGTAGAGATCCTCCACCTCGGCGTGCCGGCACAGGAAGAGTCGGGTCATGGCGTGATCAGGGCCTGGCGCTGGGCGACGATCAATTGCTGGATTCCTTTGCGTCCAAGAGCGAGCAAGGCGGCCAGTTCGGAGTCGGAGAAGGTGGCTTCTTCGCCCGCGGCCTGGAGTTCGATGAACTGGCCCCGGTCGTTCATCACCAGATTCATGTCCACCGACGCATCCTTGTCTTCGAGGTAATTCAGGTCGAGCAGCGGCACTCCGTTGAAGACGCCCATGCTCACGGCGGCCACGGAGCCGGTGATGGGATTGTCGTTGAGCAACCCGGCCGACTGGAGCTTGGCGATGGCCAGGCTCACCGCGACGAAGGCGCCGGTGATGGATGCGGTGCGCGTACCCCCATCGGCCTGCAGCACGTCGCAGTCGATGCACAGCGTCCGGGGGCCGAGGCGTTCCAGGTCCACCACGGCCCGCAGCGACCGACCGATCAGGCGTTGGATTTCCTGGGAACGCCCGTCGAGCTTGAGCTTGGAGATGTCCCGGGCCTTCCGGTCCAGGGTGGAGTAGGGGAGCATGGAATACTCCGCCGACAACCAGCCGCCCGGAACCTTCTGGTCCTTCATCCACCGGGGTACCGACTCCTCCACGGTCGCGGCACAGATGACCCGCGTGTTGCCCCACTCGATCAGCGTCGAGCCCGCCGCATGGGGGGCGATGTGGTTCTGGAAACGGATCGGGCGGAGCTGGTCGCAGCGGCGCCCATCGATTCGAACAGTGTCAGTCATCGGGCCGGTGAGGCTGGGTGTTTTCAGGGAAAATGCAACGGGGACCGAGGATCCGGCCCATTTTGGTCTTTACGGTGGCCCGTCGGGTTCCGTAGAGCCTCTGCCCATGGAAGAGTTGGGGTTCCCGGACCGGCACTATGTCCAAGCGGCCGAGGGTTGGCTGGGCTTGGGGGATCCCGCCGAGGCCGAGCGGGAGTTGGCCTGCCTGAGCCCCGCGGCGGCCGGTCATCCGAGTGCCCTCGAGGCGCTGTGGCGGCTCCACTCGGCCCGGTCGGCCTGGTCGGACGCCCTGGGGACTGCCCAACGCCACATCGAGGCGGCTCCCCACGAAGCGGCGGGCTGGATCCACCAGAGTTACTGTCTCCATGAGCTCGGCCGGACCTCGGAGGCCTTCCAATTGCTCCATTCGGTCATCCTCAAATTCCCGGAAGAGAGCGTGATTCCCTACAATCTTGCCTGTTACGCGTGCCGCTTGGGTGAATTGGAGGCGGCTCGACGCTGGTTCGATCAGGCTTCTCGCATCGGGGGCAAGGCCATGGTCCGCCAGATGGCGGCCGACGACCCGGATCTGGCCCCTCTGCGGGAGTATATCGAACGTCTCTGACGGGGCGGGTTTCGAATAACTAACCCGGTGGATCGTCGAATGTGATAGCTTGTGAAAAATTTCACGAACTCACTTGACCCCCAATTCGCCCGGTTTAGCGTCCGAACGAATTTGCGGTCCAAACGGGAAAACGAAATGAACAATACATTGAAAGTTGCCGCGATGGTTGCGGCTTTTGCAGCTTCCAGCGCGTTCGCTGGCGAGATCACCGGCAAAATCAAGGTCACCGGCGAGGTTCCCCCTGCCCGGGAAATCACCCCCATCAAGGGTGACAAGCTGTGCGGCGCGCTGCACACCAAGCCAGTCATGACCCGCACCTATGTGGTGGGCGCCGATCATGGTTTGGCCAATGTGACCGTGTACATCAAGGCCGGTCTCCCGGCTGGCAAGACCTACACCGCTCCGGCGACCAAGCCCCTGATCGATCAGGTGGGTTGCGTCTATGAGCCGCTGGTCACCGCGGCCATGGTCGGTCAGACCGTGGACATCAAGAATTCCGACGCGTTCATGCACAACGTGAACTGCCAAGCCAAGGTCAACAAGGCCTTCAACTTCGCACAGACCACCCAGGGTCAGGTCAATCCCCGCGTGTTCGACAAGGCGGAGTTGGCCGTCAAGCTCATCTGCAACGTCCATCCGTGGATGTCCGGGTATGTCCATGTGTTCGACCATCCGTTCTTCGCTGTGTCCGACAAGGACGGCAATTTCACCATCAAGGGTGATCTGCCCGATGGCAAGTACACCGTCGAGGCCAACCACCTGAAATCCGGCACGGTCACCGGTGAGGTCGAGGTCAAGGGTGGCAAGGCCACGCTGAACCTCGAGTTGGCGGTCAAGTAAGGCGGTCGTTGCGACTCGATCCAAGGCCGCGGCGGGAACCGCCGCGGCCGTTTTGCATCAAACCTGTATGTCCGCAAAGCCCATGGAACGGTCTGTCTGGTTGTTCCGGTTCGCCTGCCTGGTGGCCTTGGCGACGCTGGGATTGGTGTGCATCGGCGGGTTGGTGACCAGCAAAGGGGTGGGTATGGCGGTCCCCGACTGGCCCACCAGTTTCGGCTACAGCATGTTTGCGTTGCCGATCTCCATGTGGATGACCGGAGGGGTCTTCCACGAACACACCCACCGCGTCTGGGCCTCCGGCGTGGGCCTGCTGGTGGTGTTGTTGACCCGATGGACCGCCGGCAGTCCCTCCCGGAAGCTCTTGGCCCGGGTCGGGTTGGCCGAGATCGTCGTCGGCTTGATTTTGATGCGGGTGAACCCCCTTTGGAAGGGCGAAGCCCACTTTCTGCTGGGGATTGGCGGGGTGGTCCTGGCGGCCGCCTGTCTGCCCTGGAAGACTGCACCAGCTTGCCCCAGATCGGTCCGATTGGCTTGGGCGGCCTTCTGGTTGGTCCAGATCCAGGGCAGCTTGGGGGGGCTCCGGGTGGTTCTCGATTCCTGGGCCATCGGAGGCACCACTGGAGGCGTGGTCTTCGGCATGATCCACGGGTGTCTGGGGCAGGTGTTTTTCGTTCTGGTGACCTGCCTGGCCGTGTCGCTGTCGGGGTGGACCTTGCGGTGGACCCGTCAGGCCGCCGGAGTTCCTGCGGCGACTTGGGTTTTCCTCGGAACGGCCTTGGTCTTTGGCCAACTCCTGCTGGGGCTCTGGATGCGCCACCAGCATGCCGGGTTGGCCATTCCGGACCTGCCCCTGGCCTACGGTCAGTGGTGGCCACGGACCGATCCCGACTCGTTGCTCCGGTATGCCAGCCGTCGGGAAGGCGTCGATGTGATCACCGCCCTTCAAATCCGCATGCATTTGTTCCACCGGATCAACGCGGTGCTGGTGCTGGGGGTGATCCTGCAGGCCTTCCGGTGGTCCCGGATCCACCCCTCGGGCCATGCCCTGAGAACGTTGGGGACCGCTTGGTTGCATCTGGTGGTCGTCCAATTCGGTCTGGGGTTGTTCACCGTGATCACCGACCGGGCCGCCGACATCGCCACGGCCCATGTGGCGGTGGGTTCTCTGACCTTGGCCGTCGGGTGCTGGTTCAGTTGGGCCGTCCGGACCCATCGGGGTTCCGCGGTCGCGCCGGCACCGTCGGTTTTGGATTCGGGGCTTCCTGAAACCGCCGCAGTGCGCTAAATCCACGCCGAGTGAACGCCGCCTCCCCCATCGCTCCCCCGATTCCCGGGCGCTCGCTTCGAAGTTGGGTGACGGTCCTCAGCGATCTGGTCAAAGCCAGGCTCACCCTCATGGTCGTTTTGACCACCTGGATGGGGTTTTCGCTGGGTTCATCGCCATCGTCGGACTGGATCGGTTGCCTGCATGCGATCGTGGGCACCTCGCTGCTCGCGGCGGGCGCGTCGGCGCTCAATCAATGGTGGGAGCGCGATCTGGATGCCCGCATGAAGCGCACGGCCTCGCGTCCCATTCCGGCCGGAATCCTGACTCCCCTAATCGTCCTCGCCTTCGGTGTCGGGGTGTCGATCCTCGGATTGGCGTGGTTGGCCCGCCTGGTGAATTTGCTGACGGCCTTCTTGGGCGCGCTGACGCTGGCCACCTATGTCTTCGTCTACACCCCGCTCAAGCAGACGACGGAGTTGAACACCTGGGTGGGGGCCATTCCCGGAGCCCTGCCTCCCCTGATGGGGTGGACGGCGGCCACGGGCGAACTCGGGGCCGGAGGGTGGGCTCTCTTTGCGATCCTCTTCTTCTGGCAATTGCCCCACTTCATGGCCATCGCGTGGTTGTACCGCGACGAGTATTCCAAGGCCGGATTTCGGATGCTTTCTGGCAACGATCCCGACGGTCGCCGATCGGCGGCCTCGGCGATCCGAAACACGATCGCACTCATCTTCGTGAGCATCGTGCCGTTCCTGCAGGGGATCAGCGGGCGGATCTACTTGGCTTTCGCCCTCGTGTTGGGAGGGCTTTTCCTGGTCCAGGCCATCCGGTTTGCCCTGCTGCTCAATGCCATGGCGGCCCGCCGTTTGTTCTTCGCCTCGATCTTCTATCTCCCGGTGCTCCTGGGGGTCTTGGTCATGGATCGCGCTAAGGAAGTGCCTTCGAAAAGCTCATTTCATTCGTCCGAATCAACAATTTCTGTACCACGCCCCGGCGCGTTTGTATTCAATCGGCGGTTCCGTCTTCCGGGAGACGGCGCCTGATTTCCCAATCTATGCAATCCTCAGCCTCCCACGCCCACACGAGCGCGACCGAGTCATCGCACGGTCACGCGCATCATGAGCCGGGTTTCTTCGGCAAATACATCTTCAGCACCGACCACAAGGTGATCGGCATCCAATACGGAGTGTCGTCGCTGTTGTTCCTGCTGTTCGGGTTTTTTCTGATGCTGGTGATGCGCTTCCAGTTGGCCAATCCGGGCAAGCCCATCCCCATCGTGGGTGCCCTGCTCGAAAAGGTGCTGGGCGAAGACATGGCGAAGGGTGGGATCATGGGGGGTGACCTCTACAATTCCTTCGGCGCGATGCACGGCACCATCATGGTGTTCTTGGCCATCGTTCCGGTGCTCTTCGGCGCCTTCGGCAACTACGTCACGCCGCTGCAGATCGGTGCCCCCGACATGGCCTTCCCCCGGTTGAACATGGCCAGCTTCCACTGCTACTTCCTGGGTGGCGTGGTGATGTTCGCCAGCTTCTTCACCCCGGGTGGTGCCGCCCGTTCGGGTTGGACCTCCTACTCCCCGTTGGCCTCGATCACCGATCTGGCCAACCGCTTCGACGGTCAGACCTACTGGCTGATCGGCATGGTGCTCTTGATCACCTCGTCGCTGCTGGGATCGGTCAATTTCATCGCCACCATCATCCAGCTTCGCTGCCGCGGGATGAGCTGGATGCGCATGCCCTTCTTCGTGTGGGCCCAGTTCGTGACCGGCTTCCTGCTGCTCCTGGCCTTCCCGCCGCTCGAGGCGGCCGGCCTGATGCAGTTGATGGACAATCTCTTCGGCAGCTCGTTCTTCCTGCCTCAGGGTCTCGTGGTCAGCGGAACCCCGCTGCCGGTCTCCGGTGGCGGCAGTCCCTTGCTGTGGCAGCATTTGTTCTGGTTCCTCGGACATCCCGAGGTGTACGTGCTGATCCTCCCGGCGATCGGCATCGTGGCCGAAGTCGTGTCCAACAACATCCGCAAGCCGTTGTGGGGCTACAAGAGCATGGTCTATGCGGCCATGAGCATCGGTTTCCTCTCGTTCATCGTGTGGGCTCACCACATGTACCTCACGGGTATGGGCACCAAGGTGGCCACGTTCTTCCAGACCACCACGATGATGATTTCGATCCCGTCGGTGATCATCCTGACCGCGCTCTTCATCTCCCTGTGGGGTGGTTCCATCCGCTTCAACTCCGCCTCGCTGTTCGCCCTGTCGTTCCTGCCGATGTTCGGCATCGGTGGTCTCACCGGCCTGCCGCTGGGATTCAACGCCTCCGACATCTTCCTGCACGATTCGTACTACGTGATCGGCCATTTCCACTACGTGGTGGCCCCGGGCACGATGTTCGCCGTCTTCGCGGGCATCTACTACTGGTTCCCCAAGATCACGGGGCGTCATATGAACGAGTTGCTCGGCAAGCTGCACTGGGCCGGTTCCCTGTTCTTCATGAACTGCGTCTTCGCCCCGATGTTCATCCAGGGCTTCAAGGGCATGTCCCGGCGTATGTCCGACGGTGGCACGACCTACTTCGGCCCTGACGCCGGCATCGGTGCCGATCCGGGCGTGTTGAGCCTGAACAAGATGATCCTCTGGTGCGCCATCGGCCTCGGAATCGCCCAGATCCCGTTCATCATCAACTTCTTCTCGAGCATCTTCGCGGGCAAGCGTGCCACCTCCGACAATCCGTGGCAGGCCACGACCCTGGAGTGGGCGACCCCGACCCCGCCGCCGCACGGCAACTTCCTCCAGGAGCCGGTGGCTTACCGTGGCCCCTACGAGTATAGCGTGCCCGGTGCCAAGACCGACTTCACCCCTCAGGGCGACAAGAACTGATCCGTTCCAGTCACGGTCCAACCCTTTCCCGATTCGACCATGGAAATCCCCTACACGTACAAACCCAGACCCGATACCGGGCTTTACAACGCCAAGGTGGGCATCTGGCTGTTTCTCGCCTCTGAGATCATGCTCTTCGGTGCCTTGTTCTCGGCCTACATCCTCTTGCGGGTCAGTGCGCCCGCCGGGTTCTGGCCTGATTTGGCGCTGGCCTGGCCTCGGGGTCTCCTGAACATCCCGATCGGTACGTTCAATACGGCGGTGCTCATCACTTCCTCCGTGACGGTCGTCCTCGCCTGGGCCGCTCTCAAGATGAACAACTTCGCCCGTTTTCGGGTGTACATGGTCATCACGGTGGTGTGCGCGTTCGCCTTCTTGGGGATCAAGTCCTTCGAGTACAACGACAAGTTCAGCCACTACGTGGTGCGCCTCAAAGACGGCAAGGCTGTGACCGGCCACATCGAGGTCGATGGCAAGCATGCCCGCTTCTGGAATTTCGACGACCAGTGGGATGTCGCCAAGCTGGCCGACAAGAAGATCACCCAGATCAAGGTGGAAGTGGATCCCGAGCGGGACATCCACGGTCACGTGAAGAGCCACGGTTCCCACGCTCACGAAGTTCGTGAGATCGCGGTGGCCGACATCGTTTCCCTCGGCTCGTACACGCCGGCGACCCATCCGTTCTTCGCGGTGTACTTTCTGATCACCGCGCTGCACGGCTTGCACGTGCTGGGCGGCGCTCTGGTGTTGGCCTACTTCGCCTTCCCCGGTGCCAAGATGTGGAAGTCCAACCCCGAGCAGTTCATCAACCGGATCGAGGTGGGTGGGCTGTTCTGGCACTTCGTGGATCTGGTTTGGATCTTCCTGTTCCCGGTGGTTTACCTCCTCTGATCACTTCTATGAACCAACACAACTCTTCGCACGCGGCCTCCCACGGCGGCGACGACCATGATCACGACATTGCGGCCCATGTCCGGACCTATCTGATCATCTTCGGGGCGCTGCTCGTCGGGACCGTCCTCACGGTGGCGATGTATTATGTCGATTTCAGCAGCATGGCCCTCACGGTGGCGGTGGCTTTGTTCATCGCTTCGATCAAGGCCTTCCTGGTGGCCGGTTACTTCATGCACCTCTTGTCTGAAAAGAAGCTGGTGTATGGCGTGCTGGTGCTTTCGGCGATCTTCTTCGTGGCGCTGATGGGATTGACCCTCTGGGGCAGCAACGACCTTCCCAGAAATTCGACGACCAAGACCCTGTATGTCCCTTAAAGCGTTCCACATCGTGTTCGTGGCGGCATCGGTGATCCTCATGGCCTTTCTGTGCGGATGGAGCTTCCTGTCTTATCAGGAGACCCGTTCGACGGAATACCTCGTATGGAGCCTTTGCGCGGCGGGTTCGGTGGTGGCGCTCGTGGCCTACGGACGGTTTTTTCTTCGGAAGCTTCGCAACATCAGTTTCCTATGACGCTCCGTGCCGCCCTCTCGAGTGTGCTGTCGATGCTGTTGCTGTCGTCATCGACGTTGAATGCGTGCACCGCCTGCTTCGGCAAGACCGATGAGGCGTTGGCCCAGGGAATGAATGCCGGCATCTATGTGATGCTGGTCTTCGTGGCCGCGGCGTGGGTGTTTTTTGGCAGCTTCTTTGTGTTCATTGCCCGTCGGTCCAAGCGTGTGAACGCCGAAGCCGAAACGGGTGAATCCGCTTCGAATCAATAGTTTCAACCCGTTTTCGGAAATACATGACCTCTCTACTGCGTTATTTGGGAATGCCCGAGGTGGCCTCGGCCCATGGTAAGGGTATCGATGAACTGATCCTTTACGTGCACCTCCTGATGGGGGCCTTGTTCGTGGGATGGCTCGGATACTTCCTCTTGGTGATGGTGCGATTCAACAAATCCTCCAACCCCAAGGCCGACTACGTCGGAGCCCGTTCCCATGCCTCCACCTACCTCGAGATCGGTGTGGCGCTGGTCGAGGCGGTGCTGCTGGTCGGCTTGGCCGTGCCTCTCTGGGCCAAGGCCGTGGACAACCCGCCGGGTGCCAGCGAAAAGCCGATCGAAATGCAGGTGATGGCGCAGCAATTCGCATGGGCGGCCCATTTCCCGGGCACCGACGGCAAGTGGGGCAAGCAGGACACCCAGTTCGCCGATCGCGGCAATCCGTTCGGCCTCGACACGAGCGATGCGGATGCCAAGGACGACATTTCGGTGGTGACCGAGGCCTTCCTGCTCCCGGTCAATCGGCCCGTGATCGCCAAGATGTCGAGCATGGATGTCATCCACTGCTTCAAGGTGCCTTCCATGCGGGTGACCCAAGACGTGATTCCCGGGTTGTCCATTCCGGTGCATTTCACGCCCACCAAGGAGGGTGATTACACCATCACCTGCGCCCAGCTGTGCGGCAACGGACACGCCTCGATGAAGGGTGTGTTCAAGGTGGTTTCCCAGGCCGACTACGACAAGTGGTTCGCCGAGAAGTCCAAGGCCGGTGGCGGCGGTGGCAGCTTCGAATAAGGTTTCCGGTTCGACCGACCAGTTCGGCCGCTGGTTTGAAACCGGCGGCCGTTTTTTTTGATCCACGAGATGCAGTCGTTCATCCAAAGGGCATTGTGGGGAACCCTGATCGTCAGCTTGCTGACCGTCGCGGTGGCCTTTGCGCTTTCTCCGAAGCCGCCCCCGGTCTTGAGTCGGCTTCAGGACTTTTCGTTGACCAACCAGCTGGGGGTCTCGGTGACCCGGGATTCGTTGCGCGGACGCATCAGTGTGGTGAATGTGGTGTTCTCCCGCTGTCCGACCCAGTGTCGCCGGTTGTCCAGCCAGATGCAGCGCATCCAGTCTCGGATTCCTTCCGGGGTGCGGTTGATCACGCTGACGGCCGATCCCGAATTCGACACACCCAAGGTGCTGAAGCGCTATGGGCTCGAGTACCAGGCCTCCGCGGAGACATGGTGGATGCTCACCGGAGCCAAATCCGAGGTGTATCGGGTGGCGGTGAACGACCTCAAATTCGCGGTGGTCGAATCCGGAGACCGCTCGGCCCGGCTGGAGGATTTGTTCATCCATTCGGCCGACTTCGGGATCGTCGACTCCGAGGGGCGGTTGCGCTTCATCGTCCACAGTGAAGATCCCGATGCCGAGGATCAGGTCCTCCGCTCGGTCAAGCGTCTCAAAGGCATTCTATGAACCCGTCCACGAACCTGTTGCCCCTGATCAATGCCTCCCTCAACGGGGTGGCCGCGATCCTTCTGGTGGCGGGGTTGATCCATATCAAGGCAGGGCGCCGTGAGGCCCATCGCAAGTGCATGGTGGCCGCCTTCGTCACGTCGTGCGTCTTCCTGGTCCTGTACCTCGTGCACAAGTATCTGCTGCGGTCGGTCCACACACCGTTCAAGGGGCCCGAGGTCCTGAGGCCGTGGTACTACGGCATGCTGTTCTCCCACATCCTGCTCGCGGCTGCCGTGCCCGTGTTGGCACTGATCACCCTGCGGCGTGCGCACGCCGGAGATCTGGAGCGTCACAAGAAGATCGCCCGCTGGACCTGGCCCATCTGGATGTACGTGTCCGTGACCGGGGTGCTGGTGTATCTGGTGCTGTACCAGATCTGGCCCTGAGTGGGCATCGGGGCGGGTAGGGCACACGGATTGCACCCGCCGCCGTGTTCGAGGCGCCCGGTGTCCCTGTCGGAAAATGGGGTGCGACCCATCAATTCAGGGCTGAACCGGGGCCTGCTGGAATCCCCGGACGCCGACGGACACTCGGTCTCTTTCGCGTCCCGTGTCTGAATCCTCGGTGGCGATGGCCACCTTGGCCCCCATGGCCATCAGGGCCTCTACACCGCCTCGGGATCCCGCCACTTGCCGTGTTCGCGGATCAGGTCGACCAAGCGTTCAACGGCCTCGTCTTCGGGGATGTTGAATCGCACCGGTTTCTTGCCGACGTAGAGGTTGATCTTGTTGGGGGCGCCGCCCACATAGCCGAAATCGGCATCGGCCATTTCGCCGGGGCCGTTCACGATGCACCCCATGATGGCGATCTTCACGCCCTTGAGGTGGTCGGTGCGGGCCTTGATCCGGGCCGTGACCGTCTGGAGGTTGAAGAGGGTTCGGCCGCAGCTGGGGCAGGCCACGTAGTCGGTCTTGAATGAACGGCAACCCGCGGCCTGCAGGATGTTGAAGGCCAGTCGCAGGGATTGTCCGGCTCCGGGCTCGGAACGCACCAGGATCGCATCACCGAGGCCATCGGCCAGCAGGGATCCCAGATTGACCGCCGCCTGCAATTGGGCCGCCTCCGGGCTCAGCGCCTGGCGGGGCGCGATGAGTCTGTCTTTGAGCAGGATGGGATTCCGGCTGCCGAGTGCCGCCAAGCGGACGGCCAACAGGCGAAAGGCCGTGATCGGCGGCAGAGTCACGCCATCGCGAACGGTGATCCATTGGGTCTCGCACGGGGGATGGGGCCATTCGGCCAGAGGATCCACCTCCATGAGGTTGAGGTCTTCGTAGACGGCTTCCGGACGGACATCGGCCTTGACGGAGATCTTGGGAGCCACCGTCTCGAAGGTGGTCCGTTCGACCACCACGCGAACGAGGTTCTCGGCCCCCGCCGGGAGATCTCCCAGGGGTGACGCGACCGACTCGCGCCGTTTGAAATTGAACGGATCCCAGGGCAGGGCGGGGTTGCCCACCGAGGCGTGGCTGCCGGTCAACAGGGGGATCTGGGCCAGCAGATCATTGCAGACGGCGATCTCCCGGGGGCTGTCCTCGGTGAGTGAAACGCGGATGGTGTCGCCGATGCCGTCGCAGAGCAGGGAACCGATGCCGATGGCCGACTTGATCCGACCATCCTCGCCTTCGCCGGCCTCGGTCACGCCGAGGTGCAGCGGGTAATTCCAATCAGGCCCCTCCAACTCCAGCCGAGCGGCCAGGAGTCGGTAGCACTCGATCATCACCTTCGGGTTCGACGACTTCATCGAGAACACGAAGTTGTGGAAGTCGTGTTTGCGGCAGATCCGGGCGAATTCGAGGGCGCTTTCCACCATGCCGAGCGGAGAATCGCCATACCGGTTCATGATCCGGTCGCTCAAGGAGCCGTGGTTGGTGCCGATGCGCAGCGCTCGTCCCAAACGCTGGGCCTCGAGGACCAGCGGGGTGAAGCGCTCCTCGATGCGCGCCAATTCGGCGGCATAGGCTTCATCGGTGTATTCTTTGATCGCGAACTTCTTGCTGTCGGCGTAGTTGCCCGGGTTGATGCGGACCTTTTCGACCCACTTGACGGCCTCCATCGCCGCCTCCGGCTTGAAGTGGATGTCGGCCACCAGCGGCACATGGCAGTCCTGCTCACGCAATGCGCGGACGATGTTCTCGAGGTTGGCCGCGTCCTTCACCGTGGGGGCCGTGATGCGGACGATCTGGCAACCCACCGCCACCAGTTCAAGGGTCTGACGGACGCACTCGGCCGTGTCCATGGTGTCGCAGGTCAGCATCGACTGCTTGACCACGGGGTGGCTGCCCCCGAGCACCACGCCGCCGCGCGCCGGGTCGCCCACGGTGACTTCACGGACCGGTCGGCGGCTGTAACTCCAGGGGGAAGGGCAATACTTCATGAAACGCAGGGGTGAATAAACGGGAAGGCGACCGGGGTCGTCAACGCTGGGCAGAATCGATCGGAGGGCCCGCTCACGGAGCCGGCGTCTGCGGAACGCTGTTCTCGATGACGGTTTCCTGACGGAACATGGCCTTGAACAAGGGACCCCGCTTCACCACATCGAAGAACGACACATAGGCCATGAAGCTCAGCAAGACCACGGCGAAGGCCGAGGTGGCGATCTCCTGGAAGCGCGGAGCGACCCGGCGTCGGGTGATCAGCTCGTAGAGGGCCATGGTGATGTGGCCACCGTCGAGAACCGGGATGGGCAGCAGGTTGATGATGGCCAGATTGATGTTCAGCATGACGAGGAAGCTCAGAGCCAGCCGGATGTCGGCATTCACGTCGGCGGCCAGTTTGCCGAAGATGCCCACGGGCCCGCTCATGTCCTTGGCGCTGACGCCGGTTTCCTTGGAGTGCGCCAAAGCGCCGACCAACTCCCCCATCTGGATCACCACGCCGGAGATCTGTTCCCAGGGAGTGGGTCCGGGGCGTTGCAGTTGGTAGGTCAGCACCCGACTCGGCGAGATCGTCACCCCGATGCGGCCGACTCCGGTGGTGGGGTCGATGCGCGGGGTCACTGTGAAGGTCAGGCGCTGTGGGCCCCGCTGCACTTCCACTCGGGCCGGCTGATCTTTGCGCGCCCGGATGAGGTCCACCAATTGGGCCTGACCCACGACGGGCACCCCGCCGAACGACACGAACTGATCGTTCACGGCCAGACCGGCCTCCTGGGCCGCACCGCCGCTGGACAGGTCCATGATCACGGGATGGTCTTTGGGGTCGAGATTGAGAAGTTTGAGACCGAAGGTGGGGTTCACGGTGGCCGTGAGCACGTAGTTGGAGACGGATTCTCCGCGCGCGATCTCGACGGGAATGGACTGGGAACGGGCCAGCACCGTGAAGCGCTGCACGTCCTGCCACCGTTTCACGGTCTTGCCGTCGACCCGGACAATGCGGTCTCCCTCGCGGATGCCCATCCGGGCCTCGGCCGAATCGGGCTCGACGTAGCCGATGATGGGCGGATTGACCGGAACCGGGAGGCCGACCCACCAGATGACGCTGGCGATGGCCAGGGCGAAGAGCAGGTTCATCGCGGGGCCGGCCAGGGCGACCCAGATCCGAGAGACGGGCGAGGCCGGGGCGATCGCAGGGTCGGCCGATCCCTCGATGGCTTCGGAGGTGAGCATTTGCGGGAGTTTCACGAACCCGCCGGCCGGAATCCAACGCACCGCCCACTCGACGCCGTGTCGGTCCATCCATCCCACGATCTTGGGGCCGAATCCGATGGAGAACCCCAGCACCACCATCTTGCGCAGGCGTGCCATCCAAAAGTGCCCGTATTCGTGGACGAACACAGAGGCACCGAAGAAGAACAGCACCGCAAACACGATGTAGGCTTTGTGAAACAGGTCTCCGATCATGGATGACGGCCAAAGTAGGTAATGACCCCGGTGTGGGCAACCGCCACTCTGCGAAATGTCGGCACTCTGTGAAAAACTCGGGCCGGGCCTGCGGTCCGATGAGCGAAAAGCCGGTACGAGTTGTCACCAATGCCGGTTTGACGCTGACGATCTTCTGGCGGAAAGGTAGCTGCGTTGCCGGGATCGTCCTTCGGTGGACCTCCGATGGGTGCCACCGACGGGGGTACCGGTTTCATTTGTTGCCGCCGTGCCCCCTGAATCATGTTTCTTCTAGCCCTGAAAATGCTGCTGGGTGACCGAGCCAAGTACTTGATGCTGGTCGGCGGCCTGGCCTTTTCATCGCTTCTGATGACTCAGCAGTACTCGGTGTTCCAGGGGCTTCTGGCGTGGACCACCAGCCACATGCGCAACATGCGGGCGTCGATCTGGGTGGTCGAAGCCCGCGTCGATCAGGTCAACGAAACCAAGGCCATGCGCGACACCGACCTGAATCGAGTGCGTTCGGTCGATGGGGTGGATTTCGCGGTTCCCCTGTTCCAAGGAGTCTTGAAAGCCCGGGCGCCGGACGGTTCCGACAAGATGATCCAGATGATCGGACTCCATTCCGGGACCCTCTTTGGTCGTCCGCCCCGGATGATCGAGGGCGACATCACCCAATTGCGCCTTCCGAATGCCGTGGTCATCGACACCCTCGCCGCCGAGGTGACTCGGTTGGGAGCCGGAATGGGACGCCCGCTGCGCATTGGAGACACCTTCGAGATCAATGATCGGGAGGCCCGTGTGGTGGGCATTTGCCAGACCGAGAGGCACTTCTTCGGTTATCCCTACGTGTTCTCGAGTTACGATCAGGCCCTCCAGTACGCTCCCCGTCAGCGCAAGATGCTTTCGATGATTCTGGCCGAACCCAAGCCCGGCCTCGACGAGGCCGAGGTGGTCCGGCGCATCACGGCCGAAACCGGGCTCCGCGCCTTCACGGTGCCTCAGATGGAGAAGGCCACGTTGCGTTGGGTCTGGACCAACACGGGCATTCCGATCTCCTTCCTGACGACCATCATCCTGGGCTTTGTCGTGGGGGTGGCCATCTGCGGTCAGACCTTCTATTCGTTCGTCCTGGAAAATCTGAGGAATCTCGGGGCCCTCAAGGCGATGGGGGCGAGCAATGGGCTGTTGGCCGCGATGCTCCTGCTCCAGTCGATGACCGTGGGGGTCATCGGTTTCGGCATCGGCATCGGACTGACCGCCCTCTTCGGATTGACGATCGCCAAGAGCGGTCAGCCTCCCTTCAAGATCGATGCCGGTTTCATCGTCCAGGCCATGGGCGCGGTACTGCTCATCTGCGCCTTGGCGGCCCTCTTCGGCATCCGGCGTGTCGCCAAGCTGGAGCCGGCGATCGTGTTCCGCGGTTGACCGATTTTCGAGGATCCCCCCTGTTGAAACCCGTGAACACCGCCCCGCCGTCTCCATCGACCGACCGATTGGCCGTCTCCGCGCGGGGCATCGTCAAGGCATTCGGCGTGGGCGATGCGCGGACGCAGGCCTTGAAAGGGGCCGATTTCACGGCGCTCGAGGGCGAGTTGCACCTCATCGTGGGCCCGTCGGGCTGCGGCAAGACGACCTTGCTGAGTGTGCTGGCCGGCACCCTCGAAAGCGATCAGGGCGAGGTCAGCGTGCTGGGCACCCGGTTGACGGGCCTGGCGGCCTCGCAGGTGACCCGGTTCCGATGCCGCCACATCGGCTTCATCTTCCAGCAGTTCAACCTCATCCCCACGCTCTCGCTGGTCGAGAACGTCAGCGTGCCCCTGCTGCTCAACGGCACCGGACGCCACGAGGCCGAAGCCAAGGCGGCCGAACGGTTGAAGCAGGTGGGCCTGGCCGGGCGTGAGCGCCAGCGGCCGACCCAGCTCTCGGGCGGGCAGCAGCAGCGCGTCGCCATCGCCCGGGCCCTCGTGCACGAGCCGCGGTTGGTGATCTGCGACGAACCCACCAGCGCCCTCGATTCGGTGACCGGCCACCAGATCATGGACTTGTTGAGCGGAGCCGCCCGGGCGCCCGGGCGCAGCGTGCTCATCGTCACCCACGATCCTCGGGTCTACGGCTATGCCGACCGCATCAGTGAGATGGAGGATGGTCGGGTGACCGGTGTCCACTCGGGAGACTCCCTCGCCGCCTTCATCCACGCCGAAACCCGTTCCTGATTTCCCAATGATCCTCCTCAAACGCTTTTCGTTCTGGTTGGCCCTGTGCGGCCTCGGGGCCGCGATCGTCCTGCTCAAGGGACAGAACGCCAAGGTCCCCGATCCGGGGCCGGTCTCAGAGCCGCCGCGCTCCCCCTACACGCGGACCGTGGCCTCGACCGGGTTGATCGAGGCGTCCCGCGAGAATGTAAAGATCGCCTCCCCGCGGGAGGGGGTGGTGGCGCGGGTCCTGGTGAAGGTCGGTGATTCGGTGAAAGCGGGCGCTGCGCTCTTCCAGTTGGACGACCGCGAGGTCCGTGCCCGGATCCGGTTGCTCGAGGCGCAGGCCAAATCCCTGCGCTCCCAGATCGCAGTCGACGAGGCCCTGATCGCCGATCTGGCCGATCAGTTGAAGCGCTTCGCCCAACTCGGGCGCGATCAGGTGGCCACCGAAGACGAGGTCAAGCGGCGTGAATTCTCACTGGCCACGGCCAAGGCACGCGCATCGGCCACCCTCGCGGCGGCGGCCGTTTCCGAAGAGGCGGTGCGCCAGGCGCAGACCGACCTGGAGATTCTCATGGTTCGAGCGCCCCGGGATGGTCGGCTCCTTCAGGTCAATCTGCGGGAGGGCGAGTATGCCTCCATCAAGTCCGCCTCCGACGTGCTGATGCTTCTGGGCGACGTCGACACCTATCAGGTGCGGGCCGAGGTGGATGAACAGGATGCCGTGCTCATCGGCGGAGACTCCCCGGCCGTGGCCTCCCTGAAGGGGCATTCGGAGCTGAAAATCCCGCTGAAGTTCGTCCGCATCGAACCCTACGTGGTCCCCAAGCGCAGCCTCACCGGGGACAGCTTGGAACGCGTGGACACCCGCGTGTTGCAGATCGTCTACGCCTTCGATCGACCCGAATTCCCGGTGTATGTCGGCCAGCAGGTCGATGTGTTCATCCAACGTCCCCAGTCCGTGACCCACACCGCCCCCTGAGTCTCCATGAAATCCGCCATCTTCCTCTCGCTGTTGTGCCTGGGTCTTTCGGCCGCGGCCCCCGGTTCCCCATCGGTGCCCCTGCCGTCGGGGCCGATGACCCTGGAACAAGCCCTCGAGCATGCCCTGACGCACAATGTCACCCTGCGCAAGGGACGTCAGGATCTCGAGGAGGCCCAGGGGCTCTCCATCCAGCAACGTGCGGCGCGCCTGCCGCGCCTGGGCACCACCGGCAGCTATCAGCAACTCGATGAGGGGCGCATCGAACGGGTGCAATTCGCGGCGTCCCAGCCGGCGACCCCGTTCATGAACAACCAGAGTTGGAACGCCAATCTGGTGGTCACCCAGCCGATCTTCGCCGGCGGCAAATACCAATCGATGGCGCGCTCTTCGAAACTGACGCGGGAATCGGCCTTGGCCTCCTACCAGGCGCTCGTGGCCAACACGCTGCTGGAGGTCCGCGTGGCCTACACCGACGTGCTCTTGGCGGTGGAGCAGATCGGCGTGCAGGAGGCTTCCAAGAAACTGCTCGAACGGGAGTTGGAGAACGCGCGCAGAAGCCTCGAGGCGGGCACCGTGCCCAAGTTCAACGTGCTGCGGGCCGAGGTCGAATTGGCCAACGCGCTGCCGCCGTTGATCCGGGCCCGCAACCAGGAGCGCATCGCCCGCAACACCCTGGCCGTGTTGTTGGGGTGCGACATCCCGGCCGACACCGGGGTCGACATCCCGCTGCGGACGGCCGACAGCCTGAAGGCCGATCCGTTCGAGATTTCGGTGGGCTCCGCCCTCAATGCGGCCTGGATCCGCCGTCCCGAGATCAAGGTGGCCCAGACCTCCTCCCGATTGCGCCACGAGGAGGTCCTCCAAACCCGTGCCGACCTGATGCCATCGCTCTCGGGCACCGCGGGTTACGGCGTCCAGAATCGGAACTTCATCCGGGATCTCGATCAGACTCTCGACGGATGGGTGGTGGGGGTGCAGGCCAATTGGCTCCTGTTCGATTTCGGAAGCACCCGGGCCAAGGTCGACATGGCCCGCGCCCGTGAAGAAAAGGCCCGCCTGGAGGTCGAGGATGTCCGGCGGCGGATCGAGCTGGAGGTTCGCACTGCGTTCTCCCTCTTCGCCGAATCCAAGGAGGTGTTGGTCTCCCAAACCCGCGTCATCGAGCAGGCCGAAGAGGCGGTGCGTCTGGTGGGGGCCCGTGCCGAAGCGGGCAGCAGCACGCAGTTGGAGGTGCTTTCGGCCCAGACCGCCCTGAAGTTGTCGCGCACCCAGTACAGCCAGGCGTTGCGCGACTACACGGTGGCCAAAGCCAAGCTCGAGCGAGCCATGGGCGAGGGCGTTCGTCTGGTGGTCGAATCCGCGGGCAAGTGATTCGACAGGGGGGGCGTCGACCGACCGGTGCGGTGGGTGGCGGCCTCAGGGGCCGCTCCGAGGATCGTGGAGCACCGAGGGGCGGTCAGCGGCGACTCCAGGATGCGAGCAACTCGGGTAGACCGCGGTCCGAGGTACGAGGGCTCACCAGGGCCAACGACAGTCCGGAAGGCTTCAGGAAATCTCTCGCCACCCGGCTGATATCGGCGGGTTGCACGGCGGCGATCCGGGCCCGCGTCTCCTCGGGCGGAACCACCCGGCCGAATCCCAGGACCTGCTCGCCAAGCCACATCATCATCGGCTCCGAGCCCTCCAGCGACAGGTCGGACTGCCCCAGTGCATAGTCCCGGGCCCGCGCCAGTTCGGCCTTTCCGGGAGCCCGTTCGACGAGGCGTTGGACCTCCTTGAAGACGAGTTTCAGGGTCTTCTCGAGTTGGGCGTCGTCGAGCCCGGCGGAGATCACCAGGTCGCCGCAGTCGCTCCAGGCCGTTCCGGTGCTCTGGATGTTGTAGGCCAGACCATGTTCTTCGCGGATCGTTTGGAAGAGTCGGGAGCTCATGTTCTCCCCCAACAGGACGTTGAGCAGCCGCAGCGCGAAGCGACGCTCGTCCTGCCGTGAGGCCGTTCGGAATCCGAGTGCGATGTGGGTCTGCTCGGTCTTCTTGGAATGCAGCAGGCAGCGCGGTTTGTCCGGGATGGCCGGAGCGGGTTCGGCGATCGGGTGGACGCCGTGTCGGAATCGCCGAAGCCACGGTTGGACCTGCTTCACCAGCGCCTCGTGGCTCAGATTGCCGGCGGCTGCGATGACCGTGGATCCCGTGACATATCGGCGTTCGAGGAACCCGAGCAGATCCTTGCGCTGGAGTCCGCGCACCGAGCGGGCCGAGCCGATCACGGGCCGTCCGAGCGGGTGTCGCGGGAACTGCGCCTGATTGAGGAGATCGTGGACCAGCTCAGCGGGTTGGTCCCGGTACATGGCCTGTTCTTCGAGGATGACGTCCCGCTCCTTGGCGATCTCGGTCGGGGCGAACCGCGAATCGAGGAACATGTCGAAGAGCACGTCGAGCAACTCGGGCAGTCGGGACGCGACGGCCCGGCTGTAGAAGCAGGTGTGTTCTTCGTCGGTGAATGCGTTGAGATACCCGCCGATGCCTTCGACATCCTGGGAGATGCGGGCCGCCGAACGCCGGCGGGTCCCCTTGAAGAGCATGTGCTCGATGAAGTGGGCGGCCCCGTTCTCGCGGGCCGATTCATGACGGCCACCGGTGTTGACCCAGAGGCCCACCGCGACGCTGGCCAGGTGGGGCATGGTGGCCGTGACGACTCGGAGGCCACCGGGGAGTTCTGAAAGTCCGTACATCGGTTGTCAGGAACCTGAGTCCGGGGAGCCACAACCGCAACCGGTAAGCCGGGATCGATTCTGGCGTGCGGTGGTGGTCTGGGGTCGGATGCGGTGCCGGGTTCGTCGAGCCGGCCTCAGGGAGCCAGTTGGAGCCAGGCCATCCCCCAGCGGATCCACAGAGGAATGGTCACGAGGCTCAGGATGGTGGTTCCCGCCACGATGCGTACGGCCGTGGCCGGGTCGCCCCCATACAATCGCGACAGGACGATGGGAAAGACCCCGGCCGGCATGGCGGCCTGGACCACGATCACCCGTTTGACCTCCACGGAGCAGGGCAGCCAGCGCACGAGTCCCAGCATCAGAGCGGGGATGATTCCCAGACGGAACAGGGCCGACCAGAAGAGGACTCCGGCCGCCCGGGCGGGATGCAGCTGGCGCATCTGGTCGGCGACCATCGCTCCGGTCAACATGATGCCCAGCGGAAAGGCGCAGGCGCCCAGCATGGAGGCGGTGATCCCGATGGGGCGGGGCACCCAGCCAGCGGCGCCGCAGGCGTTGAGCAGCAGCGAGAAGACGATCGCCACGAGCGGGGCGTTGATCAGCTTGCGCCATTCACCGGGCCCGGTCGCATGCCCGAGGGTCATCAATCCCAGGGTCCACATGGCGATGTCGACACCGAGGTTGTGGACGAACAACACGCCGGGAGTGTCGGGATGGTTTGCGAACAGGATCAGCACCAGCGGGAAGGGGACATACCCGTAGTTCTGGAGGCCCGAGACGAGGGCGAAGGTGCGTTGCTCGGGATCGGTTTTCAGCCCGACCCGTCGTCGGAAGAGCCAGCAGAGGCCGATGCCCAGCACGATGCCTCCGAAACCCATCAACGGAGGCACGATCAGGTTCTCGGCACGCTGAAGGGCCTGGTTGCCCAACACCTTGTCGAAGATCAGGCACGGGGTCAGCACATTGACCACCAACCGCAGCAGCGTGGCATCGGCCTCTTCGGTCAGCCAACGCACCCGGCGCAAGCCGATGCCGACGAGGGCGAGGCAGAACACGGGGAGCACCGCTGACAGAACATCGCTGAGGGACATCATGATTCCGGGCCGCAGACGCTAGGCTGGAACGGGGTCCGTGGCCAACTGAGTCGTTTCGAACGGCGCTCCAGCACCTTCGTGTCCCGGTCCGCAGTGCCGGGGCCAAGGCCGTTGATGATCGGGGCTTGGGGCTTGGGGGGAGCGTTGTCCGGATCAGGCGAGCAGGTGCTCGATCAAGGCGGCGAATTCGAGGTGTTGGATGTGTTGCAAGTAGGCGACGGCCGGATCGGTGGCGGGACGGGCGGCCACCCGTTCACATTCTTGGACCAGGGCCATCGGATCGACATTGCCGGAGAGAGTCAGTCGCTGCAGCACCTCACGGGTCTCGGGGGTCCGGGCCGCTTGGATCGCCGCCGGAGTCAGGGTGCGGTAGATGGGATGACCGGAAACCCGACGGAACCAGTAGGCTGCGTTCCAGTAATCGGGCTCGCGCCGGTGCAACAGCGCGTGGATCAGGCATCCGTCGGCGTCACCGCGGTCTTGGACATGGTTGTGCGCCGGGTCGTGGTGGTCGTGGTACAAGAGGGCCGTGGCCGTGACCAGGTCGTGGGTGGAAGCCGGGAGATTCCAGTCGCGAGTCAGCGCGAGCAGTTGGATTTCAAGAGAGACCTCGGGCAAGGTGCCTTGCCTGGGGCCGGGACCCAGATCCGGATATTCCGGGGTGGCAAGGCGTTGCCAGAAGCTCGCGGCTCGGGAGGCTGTTTCGGTCGTGCTCGACATCGGGGCGGACACCGAGATTCGGGGGCTGGTTACGGCGCGTCAAATCGGGATGAGGTCAATTCGAGGTGACGGGTGGGGTCATGGGTTGGGCCAATCCCGCCTTGAAAGCCCGGTCGCCGGCGCGTTACTAGATCGGGACCGATGTCCCACTTCGACCTCGCTTCCTGGATCACCACGCAAACCCGAGAGGTTGACAAGGCCCTGGATCGATTCCTGCCCAAGGCCAGCGCCAAGCCGGCCACGATCCACAAGGCCATGCGGTACTCGCTCTTTGCCGGAGGCAAGCGCATGCGTCCCGCGCTGGTGCTGGCCGCCGCCGAGGCCTGTGGCGGATCACACGCGGCGGCCATGCCCCTGGCCTGCGCGGTGGAGTGCATCCACACCTACTCCCTGATCCATGACGACCTTCCGGGCATGGACAACGACGATCTGCGTCGCGGCAAACCCACCAACCACAAGGTCTTCGGAGAGGGTATCGCGATCCTCGCCGGCGACGCCTTGCTGACCCAGGCCTTCGAAATCGCCGCGTCATGCCCCGGGTGGAAGCGATACAGCCCGAGCGACGTCGTGATGGAAATCGCCAAGGCATCGGGATCGCTGCAACTGATCGCAGGGCAGGTGGCCGACCTGGAGGGCGAAGGCAAGAAGATCTCGCGGGCCCAGCTCCGGTACATCCACGAGCGGAAGACCAGCGCCCTGCTGGCCTGCTCGGTCCGCCTGGGGGGCATGAGCGCCAACTGCACCCCGGCCCAGTTGGAGGCGTTGACCGATTTCGGCTATCATGTCGGCTTGGCCTTCCAGGTGATCGACGACATCCTCGATGTCACCCAGACCTCCGAGCAGTTGGGCAAGACCGCCGGCAAGGATGTGAAGGCCCAGAAGGCGACCTATCCCTCGATCGTGGGGCTGGAGAAATCGAAGGTCATCGCCGCGGAGTTGACCGCCAAGGCCGAGGCCGCTCTCAAACCGTTCCGGGGCAAGGCGGTCGCTCTGGAGGCCATTTCCGATTACCTGCTCAAGCGCCAATCCTGAATCGGTGGGGCCGGGAGACCACTGGCGATCCCGAACCCATCCCGATGAGGGTTGAAAATCCACGGGTTGAAAATGCGCTTGCGGTGGGGACTCCGACTCCGTGAGCCTCCGCTCGCCCAAACAACCGTCGGTAGCGGTTGAAGCAGGCCCTGTCTGACAACACTGTGAAAGTCTTCACCGGTAATTCCAATCCCAGTCTGGCCAAGGCGATCTGCGATTCCATCGGAATCCCCTTGGGGTGCTCCACGGTGAAGCCGTTCCCGAACGGCGAGACCTTCGTCAAGATCGACGAGAACGTCCGCGGAACCGACGTCTTCGTCATCCAGTCCACCAGCCCGCCCGCCAACCAGCATCTGATGGAGATGTTCATCATGATCGATGCGTTGCGTCGGGCGAGCGCCTCGCGGATCACCGCCGTGCTGCCGTTCTACGGCTACGCCCGTCAAGACCGCAAAGACCAGCCCCGGGTGCCCATCACCGCCAAATTGGTGGCCAATCTGCTCGTGGCCGCGGGGGCCAACCGGGTGTTGACGATGGACTTGCATGCCCAGCAGATCCAAGGCTTCTTCGACATCCCGGTGGATCACCTCTACGCGGCCCCCGTGCTGCTGGAGTACATCTCGCGCCAGCAGACCGCCAATCTGGTCGTGGTGAGCCCGGATCTGGGCGGACTGAAGATGGCGGCCGCCTACTCCCAGACCCTGGGAGCCGAGTTGGCCATCGTCGCCAAGCGCCGGAAGAGCCCCACCGAAACCGAGGCCATCTCGGTGATCGGCGACATCGAGGGCAAAAACGTCCTTCTGGTCGACGATCTCACCGAGACGGCAGGCACACTGGTCAATGCCGCTTCGTTGCTCAAGCAGCGAGGGGCCTGCCGCATCCAGGCCTGCGTGTCCCATGCGCTGATCAACGAGCTCGGAATCGAGCGTCTGCGGAAATCGGAGATTGACGAACTGATCACCACCGATAGTGTCCTCCGCCCGTCGATCGAGGGAGTCAACATCACGACCCTTTCGGTGGCCGGTTTGCTGGGAGAGGCGATCAAGCGGATTTACACGAATTCCTCGGTCACCTCCCTATTTGAGTTTAAGGGCTGAGGTCGCTTGCAAGTGCGGCCCGGCAGATACGACCAAGATCATGAAATCATTAAAGCTGAAAGTGGCCCCTCGCACCCAGACGCGGCGCAAGGGTTCCAAGGCGCTCCGCTCCGCCGGACGCATCCCCGCCAACATCTACGGCAAGTCCATCGCTCCCCAGAATCTCGAAGTCGATTCCGAGGCGTTCATCGAACTCATCCACTCGGCCCACTCCGAGATCGTGCTGGTGGACCTCGAGGTCTCCGGTGACGCCAACGCCCGCTTGGCGCTGGTGCAGGATGTGCAGCATCACCCGCTGACCGGCGAGGTGCTCCACGTCGATTTCCACGAGGTCAAGTCCGACGAGCTGATCACCATCCGCATCCCGGTCGAGGCGACCGGCGAGGCTGTTGGTGTGAAGAGCGGTGGTGGAACCCTCGAGCACGTGCTCCAGAAGGTTCGCGTGACCGCGCTGCCCAAGGATCTGCCCGAGCAGATCGTGGTCGACGTGTCGGCCCTCGCGGTGGGTCAGGCGATCCAGATCGGTCAGATCCAGGCCCCGGCCGGTGTGACCATCCTGGGCGACAAGCACATCCGCGTGTTTGCCGTGTCGGCGCCGGTGACCGAGGCCGAGGCCGCCCCGGCCGCTGCCGAGGGAGCCGAAGCCAAGCAGCCCGAGATGATCAAGGAAAAGAAGGAAGAGGCTGCTCCGGCCGCTGCGGCCAAGAAGAAGTGAGTTGACGCGTCGTCCCCCCGAGGGCCGTTCCCATGACCCCGCCTGTCTTGATCGTGGGGCTCGGAAACCCCGGAGACGACTATCGAGGCACCCGACACAATGCGGGTGCCATGGTTGTGGATCGCTTCGCCGCCAACCGGTGTTCCGGTTGGCGGAAGGAGCGGAAGTTCTTTGCAGAATTGGCGACGGGTGAGTGCGGCGGCCGCAAGGTGGTCTGCGTGAAACCCCAGACCTACATGAATCTGAGCGGCGAGGCGGTGGCGGCGGTGAGCCGATTCTACCGGATCGCTCCTGATCAGATCATGGTGGTGGCTGACGATGCGGATCTCCCTTTGGGAGCCGTCCGCATGAAACCATCCGGTGGGACGGGGGGGCACAATGGCTTGGCTTCGGTCATCCAGCATCTGGGGACCCAGGAGTTTCCGAGGCAGCGCATCGGTGTAGCGCGTCCGGTTCAGGAGGTTCGTGATATCGCATCGCATGTGTTGGGAGTGTTCACTCCCGACGAGCAGGTGATGCTGAACGAAGTCCTGCAACTGGCCGATCGGCAGTTGCAGTGCTGGCTCGAAGAAACCTTGGCCAAGGCCATGAGTCTGTTCAACCGGAGTCGGTGACAGGTTTTGGGCCAGGTTTTAGACCTCGATTTTGGGCGTAGTCGAAGCTCATCCGAGATGAACTCCGGATGAATCGACAAACACTGGGGCTCAAAACCGAGGCTTTAAACCAAAGAAAACCCTCAGGCTGAATCGACGCGGCATCAGCGAACTCGACGAAGATCAACGACGTTTGGAAAACCGACCGGAAGTAAAACCGATCGGAAGAAATTTCGGGTGATTCCAGCGTCGCTCGGGGAGGGATCGAGTCCACACCCTTTCCAGAATTCGAAATGGGGGGATCGAACGGGGATCTGAAAAAAATCGGAATCCTTGAAAGAACCCGATTCCTCGGTGCGAAGAATACAGACAGAGAGCGGTAGTCTCGATCGACCGGGTCGACCTGAAAGGGTGATTCCAGGGGGCGACTCCAAGGAGCGAGCGAGGCGCACGATCTCAGGTATCGGATTTTCCGGGTGGAAGAGCCGATATCACCTCTGGAATCGGCAGAATTCAGCGGAATGCTGGATGATGAGGGCGGCAGGGGTGACTGCGGCAAAACAATAGCGACAGTTGAATTGAAACAATAGCAATCGAACCCGCCTCAGGTGGGTTCAACGCGGTGACGGCAAACGAGTAGGAGGCGGTCGGTCCAAGAGTCGATAGACTCGGAAGCCGGTCGGCTCATTGAAGAAAAACGACAATACGAGCCTTCGGCGATGTTTTCGCATTGAGAGTTTTGCAATTCGAGTTTCGAATTCCAGACTTCGCGTGAGGAGATCGCTCAGTCGAAGGAGCCATTTTCAATCATCGAATCAGAACCTATCCAAAGACCATGAAACGCTACGAAGGACTGTTTATTCTCGATCTCTCCGGCAAAGAAGAGGGCATCAAGGAAGTCGTCGACAAGTTGTCGTCGGAGATCGCCTCTGTGGGCGGCAAGATCGAGACCGTGCAAAAGCTCGACAAGAAGAGCTTCGCCCGCAACGCCCGCAGCGGTGAGAGCGCCGGGCACTTCGTGAACATCATTTTCGAAGCCCAAGGCAAGGCCATCGCCGAGCTGCGTTCGCGCTTCAAGCTGGCGTCCGATGTGGTCCGCGTGCTGTTCACCGAGGCTCCGGCCCCGGTGCCTGCCAAGGCGGCCTGATCCGGCCCGGGGGCGTCCCAGATTCGGTCCAGTCCGACTGGGCGCCGCCACCCTCCACCCCAACCTCGTTCTCAACCCCGTCATGGCCAGCTTCAACAAGGTCATCCTCGCCGGAAACCTCACCCGGGATCCCGAGCTGCGGTACACCCCCAAGGGCACGGCCATCGCCAAGCTCTCGATGGCGGTGAATCGCAAGTGGACGGGTGAAGACGGTCAGACCCGCGAAGAGGTCACCTACGTCGATATCGACGCGTTCGGCAAACAAGCCGAGGTGATCTCCCAATACCTCCGGAAGGGGGGCGGACTTCTGGCCGAAGGTCGTCTCAAGCTCGATCAGTGGGACGACAAGCAGACCGGTCAGAAGCGCTCCCGTCTGGGCGTGGTCCTCGAGAGCTTCACCTTCATCGGTGGGCGTCCTGAAGGAGGCGGTTCGGCGGGTTCGGGCCCCATGGCGCCTCCTGCGGGCGGATCGGTTCCCGGACGGGTCAATCGCCCGGCTCCCTCGGCCCCGGCTCCGGCCGACGCCGAAGGCGGTCCCCCCGACGACGACGACGTGCCGTTCTGAGTTTCAATTTGTTGTTCAACCGTTAATTTCAATTCCTATTTCCCATGCCAAAGACAGAAGTCCTCCTCATCCAAAACGTGGTCGGTCTGGGCGGTGAGTCCGATCTGGTCAAGATCGCCTCCGGCTACGCACGCAACTACCTGATCCCCCATGGCCTGGCCGTGCCGGTTTCCCAGGGCAACAAGCGACGGGTCGAGGCCCTGCGCCAGCGCCGGGCCGAGCGCGAAGCCAAGGAACTGAGTTCCATGTCCGAGTTGGGCAAGAGCCTCAGCAAGGTGACCCTGACCATCGCCGTGAAGACCGGTGATGACGGCAAGATGTTCGGCAGCGTGACCTCCGGTTCGATCGCCGACGCCCTCAAGACCCAGTTGGAAGTCTCGCTCGACAAGCGCAAGATCCACTTGGAGAAGCCCATCCAAGCCCTGGGTGAGTACGAGATCGAGCTGCGCCTCCACCCCGAGGTTCGTTCCGCCTTCAAGTTGGTGGTCAAGAGCGCCAACCCGCTGCCGGAACCGGTGGCCGCCCCGGTCGCCGAGGCTCCGAAGACCGAGAAGCGTTCCTTCCGCGGCGCCAAGTAATTCTCCAGCGCATGGCTGATGAAAGCCCTTGAACCAGGGATCTTTCTGGCCTGATTGAAACCAACGGCGGACTTCGGTCCGCCGTTTTGGCGTTTTGGCCCGGCAGGGCACACGCTTCAAGGGCCTCAACGGCCTCATCCAGGCCCGGTCGAGCGTGGGGCGAGCCCGGCTGCAGTGTTTCTGCTCCCGATTTCCTGCTCCCGACTTTCCGCTTCGATTGCGACGTTCTGCCCGTCACCAATGGGGCGGGCCTTTCGCAGGCGAAGTTTCACCGGTTGGGACTCCGCGCCGCCGAACCCGGAGTCCGAGCGGTTCGGTCGGGTCTGGAGTGGTCTGGAGTGGTCTGATTCTGAGCTCATCCCCCCGTATTGCCCGGGGCGTGGGCCGACGCCAGTCGCTCCAAGGCATCGCCAGTCACCCGGCAGAGGCGCCACTCGGGGAGCACGTCGGCCCCGTGGCGGCGGTAGAACTCGATGGCGGGCGCGTTCCAATCGAGGACCGTCCATTCGAAGCGACCACAACCCCGTTCCAAGGCCAATGAGGCCAGATGCCTCAGGAGGGAGCGGCCGTGACCGCGGCCCCGGAATCCAGGACGGACAAAAAGGTCTTCGAGGTGGAGACCAGGTTTGCCCAGGAAGGTCGAGTAGGTGGGGAAGAACACCGCGAACCCCACGGCCGTGTCTCCCTCGAAGGCCAGAACCACCTCGGCGGCCGGTTTGGTGCCGAACAGGGTGGTCAAGAGCCGTTCGCGGGTGACCTCCACCTGATGGCTCAGATTCTCGAACTCCGCCAAGCCGTGGATGAGTTCGAGGATTTGGTCGACATCTTCCACTTGGGCGTGCCGCAACGCGGTGCGATGCATGGCGTGACTCTTCGTGCCGGATCCGGCTCGGGCAATGGACAATTCGGACGGGTCACAATGAAACATTGAGCCCGCAGGGGCGGAGTCTGAAAATGCCCTCCACATGGCGATGAGTGTTGCGGCACAATTCAAGGGTTGGACCAAACCGGGCCCGATACCGCCGGGAGCTTTGGGGCGGGGACCCGAGGTGGAGGCGGGGGAGAGTCTCGATGCCATCAGCGGTCACTTCCGTTTGTTCCAGGCCGTTGAGGGGCATCGGTTTTCGTCCGACGACGTGTTGACGGCCTGGTACGGCACCCAGGGCTGCCCTTCGGCCGGTTCGGTGCTCGATCTGGGCAGTGGCATCGGCACCGTGGGGATGATCGCGGCGTGGCGTCTGCCTCAAGCGCGTTTCGTGACGGTGGAAGCCCAGACCGAGAGCGTGCGTCTGGCCCGCAAGTCGGCGGCGTGGAACGGGTTGGAAGGACGCTGCGACATCCGCTGCGGTGACCTGCGCGACCCTTCGGTGCTGCGCGAAGACGAACGATTCGATCTTATCCTCGGCAGTCCCCCGTATTTTCCGCTCGGATCGGGGGTTGAGAGCACTCATCCGCAGAAACTGGCGTGCCGATTCGAGATCCGTGGCACGGTGGCCGACTACTGTCGGACGGCGGTGCGGCATCTGGCGCCGGGCGGGGTGTTCGCCTGCGTGTTTCCGATCCGCCCCGAAGATCAGCACCAACGGGTCCGTGAGGCGGCACAGGTCGCCGGGTTGACGATCCTGAGGATGCGCCCCGTGGTCCTCAGGGAAGGAGATGATCCGTTGCTCGGACTTTTCTTGATGAACCGCGCCGAAGACCTCCCGGAGGCGCTCCGGGATCGAACCTGGGCCGAGCCGCCGCTGATCATCCGCCGTGCCGACGGATCCATCCACCCGGAGTATTCGGTGGTGAAGTTGTCGTTCGGGTTTCCTCCCTGACGTCTCGGGGAGCGGGCGCCGGCCCTGCGTTCCCCGCCCGGGGCTTCAATGGCCCTCGTGATCCCGGATGTACTCTTGGCGCAGGCCGAGGGCTTCCGGGGCATGGAGGACCAGCATCTTCATCCGGATGTCGGACGGCACGGTGGCCGCGGTGGCCTTGGAAACCAGCACCATCAGGCCGATGGCCAGCGGCACGCACCAGATGGCCGGTTGCTCGCACAGGATCCGCAGCAGGGGATGGGCGGCCCAGAAGTCGCCCAGCGGTAGCCACTTCAGATCGGAGAAGTTGGTCAGCGCGACGGTCAGCAGGGCGCAGACGCCACCGGTGAGCATCCCGGTCGCCGCGCCCTTCATCGTCATGCCGCGCCACCAAACGCTCATGAAGAGGAGGGGGAAGTAACTGGCGGCGGCGATGGCGAAGGCCTGGCCGACCATGAAGTTGATCTGCAATTGCTCCACGAAGCAGCCCAGCAGGGTCGAGACCGCCCCCAGCAACACCGCGCACCATTTGAACATCTGCATCCGTTCCTGGGCGGTGGACTGAGGGCGCAGGATCCGGCCGTACACATCATGGGCCAGTGCCCCGGTCATCGAGACCAGCAGTCCGCTGAAGGTGCTCATGAAGGCCGCGAAGGCCCCGGCGCAGGTCATGCCGGAGAGGACGGATCCCCAGGGGATCGTGCCGGAGCCTCCGAGGGTCGCGTCGATCACCTTGGGCAGTTCGAGCACGATCTTGTCGGTCCCCTTGGCTCCGGTGGCCTCGTAGAGCGCGGGGAGCAGGTTGCGACCCATCACCCCGAACACCGGCGGGAAGACGTAGAAGATACCGATCAGGATCATCACCCACATCGTGGTCCGCTTGGCGGCGGCGCCATCGGGGTTGGTGTAGAAGCGCACGAGGATGTGGGGCAGGCCGGCGGTGCCACATACCAGTGCGATGATCAACGAGTAGGTGTAGAGCAATGCGTAGGGCTTGGACTCGTCCGGTCCCAGTTTGGCGGCCTTGGCGGCCTTGCTGGTGAGCGGCCCGAAGGGATTGATCCAGGCCGGATCCGCGGGCGCCTTGGCGGACAGCGGGGCGCGTTTCAGTCCTGCGGTCGGCTCGGAATGGTTCGGGAGGTCTGCCGGAGCGGAGAGCGAGGAGGCGGGTCGGATCTGGTTGGCCTCGAGGTGCCGGCCGTAGTCGCCCTGCACCGCCATCAGCACGAAGACCGGCACCGAGATGGCGAACATCTTGGCCCAATACTGGAAGGCTTGCACCAGTGTGATGCCCTTCATGCCGCCGAGCGCGACATTGAGGGTGATCACCGCCCCGACCACCGCCACCCCGGCCCAATACGGGAAGCCCTGGAGGGCCGCACCGTCGGGCCCGTGGGGGGCGAGGCCTTCGAAGAAGGTTCCCCGGAAATCCACCTCTTGGAAGACGTACGACAGGGTGGTGCCCGCCCCTTTCATCTGGGGCATCGTGTAGAAGAATCCGATGAAGAGCACGAACACCACGGCGATCTTCCGGAAGAGTGGGGAATCGTATCGCCCCTCGGCGAAGTCCGGGATGGTGTAGGCCCCGAAACGCCTGAGCGGCCCCGCAATGAACAGCAGCAGGAAGAGGTACCCGCAGGCGTAGCACACCGGATACCACAGCGCGTCGTAGCCACTGGACATCACCATACCGGCCACTCCCATGAATGAGGCCGCCGAAAGGTATTCGCCCGAGATGGCCGAGGCGTTCCAACCGACGGACACGCCGCGTCCGGCCACGAAGAAATCGGAGGCGCTCTTGGCCCGGCCCGCCGCCCAGAAGCCCATCCCCACGGTGACCAAGACCGTCAGGGCGCTGAGGGAGACGATCCAGAGATCGACCGCGGCAAGCATCGGGGAAAACATCATGGGCGACAGGGAATCCGGACCGGAGGCTACGGGCCCCGGTTGGATGGGGTCAATTGGCCAAGCGCTCTTGAGAGGGCGATCCCCTTCTGATTCAACGGCCTCATCCGGCACCGCCAAGCCGATCCCACAGGGTGTCGAAACGGATGACTCCAAGGTCGGAGGAACCGTGGCCGGCTCCGGGCTGGACGGCCGGACTCCGGTGGAGAAGCCTCCAGCCGACCACCGGCATGAACCACCTCCTGAATCACCATTGGGGTCCTGCGACACCTCGCAGGGGCCTGCGGTCGGTCGGTCGGGTGACCGGGATGGCTCTGGGGTTGGGTTGGATCTTGGTCGCCTGGGGGGTGGCCTCTGGATGTGCTCGGGTGGCGCCCGCTGTCGTTGCCCGCAGGCCGGTCCTCGGGTGGCTCGATCTGGAGGGGCGGCGGCAGCCGATTTCGGAGTGTTTCGGTGAGCGCGGCCTGGTGATGGTGTACCTGTCGGTGGACTGTCCGATCGCCAACCGTTGTCTGCCCGAAGTCGAAGATCTGGCCCGCAGGCTGGGGTCGCGGGGGATGAGATTCGTTTGGGTGTATGCCCAGGCACAGGAGTCCCGCGAAGACATCCTGCGCCACCGCGCCGAATACGGACTGAAGGTGGATGCGTTTCGGGACGTCGATTGCTCCGTGGCCCGGGCGTTCCAAGTCCATCACACACCGGAGGCGGTGGTGCTGGACCGCCAGGGCCGGTTGATCTATCGAGGACGGATCAACGACCAGTTCCAGAAATTGGGGGTGTCGCGTCCTGCACCCACGCAGCATGACTTGGCCGAGGCGCTGGAGGCTTGGCTTGCGGGCAAACCGCTCCGGGCGCGTGAGACCGCCGCGGTCGGATGCCGTTTTCGGGAATGAAGAGGGAAGCGATTCAAAGGATCCGCCAGGCTCGCGCCATTGGAACGAGGCTCAGAGGCTTGGCCTGTCTCGCTTGGCTCCTGGGAATCCGAATCGCCGCGGCGGAGCCGGTCCCAACGTTTCACGAATCGGTGGCACCGATCCTCCAAGCCCACTGCGCGGAGTGCCATCGACCCGGACAGTCCGGGCCGTTCCCGTTGCTCACCTATGCCGATGCGGTGAAACACTCGCGGGAGATGGTCGACGTGACCGCCCGAGGCGTGATGCCCCCGTGGTTGCCCGCACCTCAGGCGGAGGGATTCCTGGGCGAGCGTCGTTTGAGCGCCGAGACCATCACCGTTCTCGCTCGATGGGTCTCCGGCGGGATGCCCGAGGGAGATTCCGCCAAGGGACCTCCCCCGCGCACATGGCCCGCCGATTGGACCGATGGCCCGCCCGACCTGGTGGTGCGGATGCCTGTGCCGTACTTCGTACCCGCCTCGGGTCGCGATGTGTACCGGCACTTCGTCCTGCCGATGTCTCTTGACCGGCCACGCCAGGTGCGCCAGTGGGAGCTGCGCCCGAAATCCCGCGCTGCGCACCACGCCTTCGTTCGCGTGGATGCCACGGGCGAGGCCCGCCGGAGAGATGCCTTGGACGCGGAGCCGGGCTTTCACGGAATGGACACGCCGGCCGGAATCCAGACCCCGGACGGCCATTTCTCGAGCTGGCAACCGGGTGCCGGACCACGCCGCCATCGTCCGGGAATGAGTTGGACCCTGCGCCCCGGCCAGGACGTGGTGCTGCAGGTCCACCTCCAGCCGTTGGGCAAACCCGAGCCGCTCCAGATGGAGATCGGTTTTTATTTCACGGATGAGGCCCCGATCCACCGCCCGGTGAAGCTGTCGCTCATCCAGTACGGCATCGACCTCGCGCCCGGAGCGACGAATCAGACCGTCCGCGACGAGGTGCGCATTCCGGCCGACGCCGATCTTCTGGGAGTCCTTCCCCATGCCCACTACCTGGGCCGACGGTTGGAGGCTTGGGCCACGTTCCCGGATGGAACGGGACGCTCGCTCTTCCTGATTCCGGATTGGGACTTCAATTGGCAGGGCGATTACACCTATGCCCGTCCGGTCTTCCTTCCGGCCGGCACCCGGGTGGAGATGCGGGTGACGTTCGACAATTCGGCCGCCAACCCCCGGAATCCCCACCACCCGCCACGACGGGTGCGCTTCGGTCCGGACACCACGGACGAGATGGCTGAGGTCTGGTTGCAACTGTTGCCACGGTCGACCTCGGGCCAGAAGGCCTGGGATGCCCTGAACTTCGAGCGCACCCTCCGCGACACGCTGGCCTTCAATGCCGAACGGTTGCGCATCGATCCTCGGGATGCGACCGCTCATGTCCATCGTGGCCGGGCGTTCCTGGCGAAACAGCGGATGGCTGAAGCCGAGGCCGAGTTCATCAAGGCGCTCGAGATCTCGCCCCGCTTGGATGAAGCTCATTACTACGTGGGGATTTCCCATCGGATGAAGGGTGAGAACGCGGCGGCCATCGCGGCCTTCCGTCGGGCGCTTGAGGCCAATCCGGACCACGTTCGAGCCCATGGAAACCTGGGCCTCCTGGAGGTCGAGGCGGGGCATGAAGAGACGGCAGCCGTCGAGTTCGCAGCCGCGGTGCGGCTCGATCCCACCGATGCCCTGGCCACGTCGATGCTGGGCCTGATTCGCTACAATCAAGGTCGCCTGTCGGAGGCCCGGCCGCTCTTGGAAAAGGCCGCCGGGCTGAATCCGGGTGATACCCAGGTCCGGGAAGCCCTGACGCGGATTCGAGCGGCAACCCCTTCCCCATGATCGAGGGGGGCATCGGCCTCGGATCCCGGCCATGCTTAGGGCGCTAGGGATTTCGCCTTCGATCAAGGGTCTTGACGCCTCTTCTCCAGAGGTCGAGAGATGTTGGATGAAGGATAGATGTTTCGCGTGCTTCGCGGCTGTTGTGGTGACGTTGGCCGGAATCGGGGCGGAAGCCTTGGGACAGTCATCCGGCCAGTCGCGATCCGAGTGGGCCCTGTCTGGGTTGACCCGACACCAGCACGTCCCGGATGAGGTGCTCGTACAGTATCGCCCAGGAGTCTCGGCCCGGGCCAAGGCAGGTGCGCTTGCCCGCGTTTCTGGACGTTTTCAGGATTCCGTCGTCAACAGTGCCTGGCGCGCGGATGGCAGGGGTGATCTGGAATTGGTCAAAATGCCTGCCGGTTGGACCGTCGCCGCCGCGGTACGGTCCTTGGAGACCGACCCCAACGTCGAGTTCGCCGAACCGAACTGGGTCTACCAGCACCACGTGGCCTCCAACGATCCCTATTTCAATACGGGCAGCCTGTGGGGCATGTACGGTGCCGCCACCTCGCCCTACGCCAACCCGTTTGGCAGTGGGGCCGCCGTGGCCTGGGCCAATGGCAAGACCGGTTCTAGCACGGTCTATGTGGCCATCATCGACGAGGGGTACATGTACACTCACTCGGACTTGGCGGCCAACGCGGGTGTCAATCGCGGGGAGATCGCCGGCAACCGCAAAGACGATGACGGAAACGGATACGTGGACGATGTCTACGGCTGGGATTTCGCCTCCAACGACAACACGGTGTTCGATGGAGTCGGTGATGACCACGGCACTCACGTGGCCGGGACCCTCGGAGCCCGCGGTGCGAATGGGATCGGTGTGGCCGGAGTCTGTTGGAACGTTCAATTCATCAGCGCGAAATTTCTGGGTAGCCGTGGGGGAACGACGGCCAACGCCATCAAGGCGGTGAATTACGTGACGGATCTCAAGACCCGGAACGGATTGAACATCGTGGCCAGCAACAATTCCTGGGGCGGCGGCGGTTTCTCCCAAGGCCTGATGGATGCCATCGGTGCAGCGAATCGAGCCGATATCCTCTTCGTGGCCGCGGCCGGCAACGCCGGTAGCAACAACGATTCCACGCCGTCCTATCCCGCCAATTATGATGTCGCGAACGTGATCGCGGTGGCGGCGATCGATGCCAACGGGGGTTTGGCGAGCTTTTCCAACTATGGCGCGATCACGGTCGATCTGGGAGCCCCAGGGGTCGCGATCGTGTCCACGGTCCCCATTTCCCAGAAGGGCAAGATCGTCTCTGGTTACGCCAGCTACAACGGCACCTCGATGGCCACGCCTCACGTCACCGGTGCCTGTGCGCTCTACAAGTCGATCTACCCGGGTGCCACGGCAGCCCAGATCAAGACCGCCATCCTGACGTCGACCACTCCCACCGGTTCGCTGAATGGGACAACGTCCTCGCAGGGGCGGCTGAGCGTCAGTGGTTTCTGAGCCGCGTCCTGATCCCGAGTTCCGGTTGCCTGGAGAGCCCCGCTGGCGTTCGCGAGCGGGGCTTTATGGCATTCAGGCCAGAAGCGGCCGGATGACCTCGCCGTGGACGTCGGTGAGGCGGCGGTCCACGCCATTGTGTCGGAAGGTCAACCGGGTGTGGTCGATGCCCAGCAGGTGCAGGATGGTGGCGTGGATGTCGTACACCTCGGTGACGTTGGCCCGGTCGGCAGGCTTGTAGCCCCATTGGTCGCTCTCGCCATGGGTGATGCCACCGCGGATGCCGCCGCCGCAGAGCCAGTTGGTGAAGACGAACGGGTTGTGGTCGCGCCCTTTGCCGCCTTGGGCGCAGGGCATGCGACCGAACTCGGTGGTCCAGAGGATGATCGTGTCGTCGAGGAGACCGCGTTGCTTGAGGTCTTCGATGAGGGCGGCGATGGGCTTGGCCATGCCCATGGCGAGTGGGCCATGGTCTTGGGCGATGTTCTCGTGCGAGTCCCAATTCCGCCGGGGAAAACTGTTGTCGTTGCCCGACCAGATCTGCACGAACCGCACGCCCCGCTCGATGAGGCGTCGGGCGGTGAGGCATTTGCGCCCCATGATGTCGGTCTCCTCAGGCGCGTTGATCTCCGCCGGCCACTTCTTGGTGGTGTTGTCGATACCGTAGGCCTCCTGGATCCAGGCCGGCTCCTTCGACAGATCCAACGCCTCCGGGGCCGCCAACTGCATGCGGGCCGCGAGTTCATAGGTGCGGATGCGGGCCTCGAGGCGCTGGTCTCCGGGCCGTGCGGCCGCATGGATTCGGTTCAGGCGTTCGAGGGCGGCCAGACCGTCGGTCTCGGACCGGGGGGTGATGAATCCGCTGTCGGCCGGTGGGAACAGGGCCTCGATGGGGTTCTCGGATCCGACCCGGATGAGTGTCCCCTGATGCTCCGCGGGCAGGAAGGCCGAGTCCCAGTTCTTGGCTCCGTTGGAGGGCATGCCGCGGAGGTCGGGCATCACCACGAAGGTGGGCAGGTTTTCGTTGAGGGAGCCCAGCCCGTAGCTGGTCCAGCAACCCATGCCCGGAAACCCCGGGGTCAGGAATCCGGTGGCTTGCAGCAGGGTGGCCTGGGAATGGACACCGCTCTTCCCCACGAGATTGTGGATGAAGGCCATGTCGTCGACGCAACGGCCGAGCGGGGCCACGACCTCGCTGAGATGTTTGCCGCTCTGGCCGTAAGGCTTGAACTTCCAGGGCGAGGCGAAGGTGGAACCCAACCCATCCTGGAACAGCTCCACGGCCTCGCCGGGATCCCATTTCTCCCCGTGGTGTTGTTCTAGGAAGGGTTTGTAGTCCCAGAGATCCACATGGCTGGCGGCGCCCGCCATGAAGAGTTGGATCACCCGCTTGGCCCGCGGACGGCCGGGAGGGAGTTTGGCAGCCCCGGTGGACGTGCCCGCGAGCAGAGCGTCGTGATCCAGCAGCGACGCCAAGGCGATGCCGCCCAATCCACCGCCGGAACGCCACAGGAATTCCCGACGCGTGAGCGGTGCGTGCGCCCGGGAGCGATGCCAGGGGGAGCTGTTGTTCATGGCGACCTTGTCCTCCGTGAAATGGGGTGTTGTCCTCAGAATGGACGATTCCCGAACCGGTTGTCGACGCTCAGTGTTTCCCGAGCGAACCGGCCAGCGTGAAGATGGGCAACAGCAGGCCGAGCGCGAGAAAGCCGATGCCGGCGGCGACCAGACACAGGATGACCGGCTCGATCAGACGCACCGATTGGTCGACCTGCTGATTGGTGCGGCGTTCCACGGTGTTGGCGATCTGCAGGAGCACCTTGTCCAGTTTATTGGACTCCTCGGCCACGGTGATCATGGCCATGATCTGGTCGGGAAAGAGCCCGCCCTGCGACAAGGGGCCCGAGAGCGATTTGCCATCGCGGATGCTCTCGGCGGCGATGGCGATCTTCTCGCCCAGCAAGCGGGAACCCGTGGCATCCTTGGCGATCTTGAGCGCCCCCAGCATGGGCACGCCGTTGGCCAGCATGGTGCCGAGAATGCGGCAGAATCGGGTGATCGCCAGCATCTTGAGCGCGGTGCCCACCACCGGGACGCGATGTTGCCAGATCTCGAGGGTGCGTCGGGACGACTCCTTGCGCAGGGCCGACACGAGGGCTCCGATCAACCCCGCCATCACCAGGGCCACGATGTACCAGTAGCTGCGCAGGATGGTGCTGGCCCCGAAGAGCAACACAGTGGGCAGGGGTTTTTGGGCCCCGGCGAGCAGAGGCTCGAATTTCGGTACGAAGAAAATGAGGGCCCCGGCCATCACCGTGGCTCCGAGGGCTGAGAGCAGGGCCGGATAGATCATCGCTCCCATCACCTTGGCCCGGAGTTCGTCGAGGCGCTCGAGGAACTCGGAGAGGCTGCGCAGCACGTCCTCCAGGAACGACGCCCGCTCGCCGGCCTGGACCATCGAGGTGTGCAACGGCGGGAATACCTCGGGGAACTTCCGCAACGCATCGGTGAGGGTCTGCCCGTCGGCCACCGCCGTGCGGACTTCCTTGAGGATGGCCTTGAGCTGGCTGTTGACCGTGGAGCGGATGAGGGAATCGAGCGCCCGCAGCATCGGTACGCCCGAGCCGATCAGGTCGGCCAGTTGTCCGTACATCATGCCGATGTCGCGGCTGGAGACGCGTCGGCGTTTCGATTGCGAGGCGTCGGCCGAGGCGATGTTGACCGGGAAGAGTTGGCGTTCACCGAGCATCCGCACAGCGGCGGCTTCGCCTTCGGCCTCGAGTTGGCCGGAGACCTGGCGGCCGTCGGCGTTGAGTGCGGTGTAGCGGAACTTCGGCATGGCCGTTTCAGAGGGCGGTGCAGGTGAGGACTTCGTCCACCGAGGTGATGCCCTGTCGGACCTTCATCCAGCCGTCTTCGCGGAGCAGTCGCAGGCCGGTGCGGCGACCCGACTGGATGATCTTGGGCGCCGATTCCCGGGCGACGATCATCTGAGCGATCTCCTCGTCGATGCAGAGCAATTCGTAGAGGCCGGAGCGTCCGCGGTAACCGGTTTTGCGGCAGTGGTCGCAGCCTTCGCCGCGATAGAGTTGAGCCCCGGGCTCCAGGGAGAAATCCCGGGGGAACTTGGAGTGATCCGGATCGAAGGGGACGCGGCACTTCGGACAGATCTTGCGGACGAGGCGTTGGGCCATGGCTCCGGCCAGACTGCTGGCGATGAGGAAGGGTTCGACACCCATGTCGATCAAGCGGGTGGCCGCCGAGGCCGAGTCGTTGGTGTGCAGCGTGGACAGCACCAGATGGCCGGTCAGCGAGGCCTGGATGGCGGCCCGGGCCGTCTCGACATCGCGGATTTCACCGATCATCACCACGTCGGGATCGTGACGCAGGATGGCTCGCAAGCCGGCCTCGAAGGTCATGCCCACCTTGTGGTCGACCGGAATCTGGTTCACGCCCTGCAGGTGGTATTCGACCGGGTCTTCGACGGTGAGCACCTTGAGGGTGGGTCCGACGATTTCGTTGAGCGAGGCGTAGAGGGTCGTGGTTTTGCCGGAACCGGTGGGGCCGGTGACCAGGACGATCCCGTGGGGGCGTTCGATGAGGCCCCGGAATCGGCCGTACGTTTCGGGATCCATGCCCAGCTGGGGCAGGGTGAAGAGCACGTTGGCCTTGTCGAGCAGACGCATGACCACGCCCTCGCCGAACAACATGGGGATCACCGAGACGCGGACGTCGATCTGCCGGCCGCCCACGTTGAACTTGATGCGGCCGTCCTGGGGGATGCGCCGCTCGGCGATGTTCAGATTCGCCAGGATCTTGATGCGCGAGATGATGGCCGCCTGGAACCGGTTCATCTGGGGCGGCACCGAGGCCTCGTGCAGCACACCGTCGATGCGGTAGCGGATGGCCATCTGGTGCTCGTAGGGCTCGATGTGGATGTCGCTGGCGCGCTCGTGGACCGCCTCCACGATGATTTCGTTGACCAGCCGGATGACCGAGGCCTCCTGCGCCATCTCCAGCAGATCTTCGCCGCCACCCCCGGAGACGGGACCGCTGGGTTCATCGTCGTTGGCGGCCAGTTCGTCGAGCGTGTCGCCACCCAATCCGTAGTGGGTCTTGATGAGCTTCTCGATGTCGTCCTTGGTGGCCAGGACCGTGTCGATCTGCAACCCGGTGGTCATCCGCACATCGTCCATCGCATAGAGGTCGAACGGATCGCAGGTGGCCACGCGCAGAGTGTTGCCTTCCCGGGCGATGGGCACGATGCGCTTGCGGAACACCACCTTGGTGGTCAGCGACTGGAGAATGTCGGAAGGGATTTCCGTGGCCGACAAATCGAGCAAGGGCAGCATCAGTTGCTCGGCCATGATCGTGAGCACCGCACGTTCGGTCATCAGCCCGAGCTGCACCACGGCCCGGTCGAGGCGCAGTCCTTCGGCGGCCTCCAGGTGTTTGGCCTCGGCGATCTTGTCTTCGGGAAGAAGGGTGTTCTTCCGCAGCAGGTGTTCAAACGTCACAGCAACCGGATCCTACGGGATGGGCATTCCTGCCATGGAGTGGCGTTTCGGACAATCCCGGATGCCGGATTCGGACGTCGGAGAGGGTGTTGGTGTTCACGGGAATCCGGGCGGACCCGGAACCGGGATGAGGGTACGGGGTTTCTTCGCGGCCCTGGTGGGATCACTCTGATCGGATCGCCCTGATCGGATTGGCCGGCCGATCGAGGTCTTTCAATTCCCGCAAAACTCCTCGCCCGGAAGGCCGGGAGTCCCAAACTGGGGGCGCATGGCCGAGCGCGCGCTGAATTCACTGAACAAGGCGGATGCCACCCTCGAGGTGGCCCTGCGGCCGGCCGCCTTCGCGGACTTCACGGGGCAGGCCAAGGTCAAGGAGCGGTTGGAGATCGCCGTGGAGGCGGCGCTGCGGCGCAAGGAGCCCCTCGACCACATCCTCTTGAGCGGGCCTCCGGGTCTGGGCAAGACCACCATCGCCAACATCTTGGCCGGGGCCATGGGCGGGACGATGCGGGCCACCAGCGGTCCGACCATTGAAAAGGCGGCCGATCTGGCGGGGTTGCTGACGAATCTCTCCGAAGGCGACGTGCTCTTCATCGACGAGATCCACCGGCTCCAGAAGACCATCGAGGAGTACCTCTATCCGGCGATGGAGGACTTCAAGCTCGACATCATCATCGACCAGGGTCCCAACGCCCGCAGTGTCCGCTTGAGTCTCCCGCGCTTCACCCTCATCGGCGCCACCACGCGCAGCGGCCTGCTCAGCGCCCCGTTGCTGACCCGGTTCGGCATCCGGGAACGGTTGGATTACTACACGGCCACGCAGTTGCAGGGCATCGTGCAACGCGGAGCCGGATTGATGGGGGTCGACACCGAGCCTCTGGGGGCCATGGAGATCGCCCGCCGCAGCCGCGGCACCCCGCGCATCGCGGGCAATCTCCTGCGACGGGTCCGCGATTATGCGCAGGTGCGGGCCGATGGTCGGATCACCGAGGAGATCGCCAACAAGGCCCTCGAAATTCTGGAGATCGACAAGGACGGACTCGACGAGATGGACACGCGCATCCTCGAGTCGGTGATCGTGAAGTTCGGGGGAGGCCCCGTAGGAGTGAGTTCGCTGGCGGTGGCGGTGGGTGAAGAACCCGACACCATCGAAGAGGTGTACGAACCCTACTTGATTCTCGAGGGCTACATCCAACGCACTCCCCAGGGCCGTATTTGTACCGAGAAGGCCTACCGCAAGCTGGGGCTGTCGATGGGTCGCACGGGGCAGGGGCGGTTACTGTAGATCCCATCCGGGGGGGGGCGCGAGCGGGAGGCTGGATGGGGAGCCCCTCGTTCCAACCCGTCGCCAGAATCAGCGCCCCGGATCGGCCTGCGCGGACACCGGCAGGTCGATCCAGTAACTGTGGAAGGACGGGGTTCCGGGCGAATTCCGATGGCTGTCGTCGCTGCACAGGAACAGGCGGCGAACCGGTTGCTCCGGTGGGACCGCGACCGCTTCGATGTGGAGGTCTTTGAGCCCGGGAAGATCCAGGGCGCGGGGAGTGGATCCCTGACCGCTCCATCGGAAGAGGCGGGTGCCTTTCTGGCCTCCGCTGGTGGCGCCCGCGACCAGAATCCACTCCGATCCGGTCCAGGTCATGTCGCGCAGACCGCGCCCACCGAGGTCGAGCCGGGTCGGCGATCCGAAGCTCGGAGGGCGGCCTTCGAGGACCGCGTCGGGGTTGAGCAGGGGCACCAGGATGGCCTTGCCCTTGGCCAAGGGGCCGCGGAAACCGATCCACAGCGAGCCGTCGGGTCGGGCCGCGAGCGCCTCGATGCTGAGTCCGCCCTTCGAATCCGGGGCCAGCGCGGCGGCGTCGTCGAGATGGAGCGCGGCCAGTTTCGGGTCGGCTTGCATCGCTTCGAGCAGGCTGAAGCAGGGTGTGCCCACGCTGCGCAACCGCGGACCCTGGGGAGTCTCCTCCACTTCGGTCGCAAAGAAGCGGTGCCGATTGGGGCGGTACTTGCCGTCCTTGTTCCGACCGTGGGAGCCGATCCAGTAGATCCGGTGGCCCACCCGTGCGGCTCCCTCCAGATCGCATTCGAGATTGCGACCGCTCAGGCGCAGCCAGGGTGAGGCGTCCCAGGCGGTGATCGGCGGTTGACTCGTCGACGGATCGTAGACCCGCAATCGGTTGTCTTCGTCGCTGGCCACCACCACCCGTCCGGCATCCAGGAAGATCGCGGCCGAAGCCCCGCTCATGCCGGGATGCGGATTCCCGGTCAAGGGGGCGGTTGTTCCCGACGACGTGGCTTCCGCCATGACGGCGAATCCAGCCGACAGCAGGGCGAGGAACAACAACGGCGAGGCCATTGCCCCGGAGAGTAGCGGATGCCCCTCCGGGGTAAAGGCGCGCCCCAACCTTCAGCGCGATGACTTCCCGGGAGGTGGGGGGTGCTGGGCCCACCCTGGCCGGGCCGCGCGATGGTCGGAAACTCCGATCAGGCTCGGTTTGCTTGTCCTTGGGCGGTTCAGCGGTAGGGTCGGTCCATGGTGTTGGATGCTTCGCGGGATGAGTTGTTGCAGCGCGTCTGGGAGGGCGGGCGGATCGACGCAGCGGAGGCCTTGGCCTTGTACGGATTGCCCTTGTCGGAGTTGGGCGCCCTGGCCGACCGACGTCGTCGGCTGGCCCGGAGCCGGGCGCATGCGGGCCGCGGGGCCGAGACCGTGTCATACATCGTGGACCGAAACGTCAACTACACCAACGTCTGCAACGTGTACTGCAAGTTCTGCGCCTTCTGGCGGACCGAGAAGGACGCCGACTCCTATGTGATCACGCTGGAGGAGCTCGACCGGAAGATCGAGGAAACCCTGGCCCTCGGCGGCACCCAGATGCTCATGCAGGGCGGTCACCATCCCAAGCTGACCAAGCAATGGTATCTGGATTTGCTCCATCACGTCCGCACGAAGTACCCGGGATTCAATGTCCACGGGTTCAGCCCCAGCGAGTTCGTGGCCTTCTCCGAGTTCTTCAACGAACCGGTCGAGACGGTGCTCCGGGATTTCGTGGCGGCCGGGTTGGGCAGCCTGCCCGGCGGCGGCGGCGAGATCCTCGTCGACCGGGTCCGCCAGCGCATCGCTCCGCTCAAGGCGAACACCGCCCAGTGGATGGGAGTGATGGACATCGCCCATCGTCTGGGTCTGGCCAGTTCGGTGACCATGATGTTCGGACACGTGGAAACCGTGGAGGAGCGCATCCAGCATCTGGAGGTGGTTCGCGCCCAACAGGATGTGTCGCTGCAGCGATTGGTGGACTCGGGTCGCCTGACGACCGGCCCGTCTCCCGCAGACCGGTCGGCGGCCTATGCCGAGGCGATAGAGCTCGGACGGATCAACGGTGGCGCCTTCACGGCCTTCATCGCCTGGACCTTCCAGCCCGAGAACACCGTCCTCAAGGCCACGACCGTCGGATCCCACGAGTACCTGCGCATGCAGGCCCTGGCCCGGATCTATCTCGACAACATCCCCAGCGTGCAGAGTTCGTGGGTGACCCAGGGGCCCGAGGTGGGGCAGGTGGCCCTGCTGCACGGAGCCAACGACCTGGGCTCGATCATGATCGAAGAGAACGTGGTGAGCTCGGCGGGGACCACCTTCCGCATGGGCGTGGCCGACATGAAACGCCTCATCAGCGAACTGGGATTCGAGCCGGTGCAGCGCGACAACTGGTACCGGCCGGTGGCACCGCGCTCGTGAGGTGTTCGATCGTTCCGCCTCAGTCCGCAGACGCCGTCACCCCCAGATGGCGGGCTTGTCGGCGGGGCAGGCGGCCCGCCCGGCGCGGGGTGGATTCTACTCCGGCATAGGGCGCGAGCCAGGAGGGCAGGTCGGCCCGTCCCGGTCGTCGATAGTCCCGTGCCAGCGCGGGTCCGAACATGGCGGAGGGGATTCCGAACACTTCGGTCGCCCCGCGCCAGAGCAGTTCGTATTGGCGGGGCAGCGCGATGCCGTGGCCTTTCACGCCCTGCGAGTGCAGCCAATCGCTCCAGGCGAGCATGGCCCGGAAGGCCGAACCGGGCGCAGAGTCGGTTTCTGGGCTGTCAGGACTGGCCGGCCTTTCGGGGCCGGATTCGGATGCAACCGGCGTGTTCCATAGCATTGGCAGGCTTTCCATGAAATTGCCGCTGTTGCCGAAGAGGTCCCAGAACTTCGCAAACCGTCGCAGTCGGGCCAGCGTGGCGAAGTCCATGGTGCGGGTGGAAAGCACCTCATAGGGCGGGTGCGGATTGTAGACCATCTGCCACTCGACATCGTGCCGGATGATCGGCGTGCCGCGCAGGCGCTTGAGGATGCCGACCTGGATCTCCTGGGGCCCGAGTCCGATCAGGCGATCGAAGCCCTTCCCGAACGATTCCAAGGTCTCGCCCGGGAGTCCTGCGATCAGGTCGGCATGCAGGTGCACGCCGCTGTGCTGCCGGAGCCATCGGAAGTTGTCGTCCAAGCGCTCGTGATTCTGGCGTCGGCTGATCCGGGCCTCGACCTGCCGATCGAAGGTCTGGATGCCTACCTCGAATTGCAGGGTGCCCGCCGGAAATCGGGCGATGAGTTCCCGCAGTTCCGCCGGCAACCGGTCGGGGATCATCTCGAAATGGACGAAGAGTTCGGGGCTCAGGCGCTCGAGGAAGAACTCGAGGATGCGTCGGCTGGTGGCCAGATTCAGGTTGAACGTGCGGTCCACGAACTTGAACCGACGCAGGCCTCGGTCATGCAGCCGTTGCATGGCCGACAAGAAGGGCTCGAGCGGGAATGGCCGCACGGGGATCTCCAGCGAGCTCAGGCAGAACTCGCAGGTGAAGGGACAACCTCGGGAGGCCTCGACGTAGACGACGCGATGTTCCAGATCGCGGTCCTCGTACAGGTCGTACGGCAGGGTCAAGGCGGCCACATCGGGCACCGGAGCGGCGATGAGTTTGGGAGGCCGGGGGGCGGTGTCCGAGAGCAGGTCCCGGCACAGCGTGGCGAAGGCCAGGTCGGCCTCACCGGTGATCACGTGATCGGCCAGACCCACCAGGGGTTGGCGATCCCACTCGTAGCTGACCTCGGGCCCGCCCAGCACCACGATGAGGTCGGGCTTGAGGCGGCGCAGGATGCCCAGCAGTTCGAGGGTGGGGCCCGCGTTCCAGACGTACACGCCCAGTCCGAGGAGGCGCGGGTTCGCCTCGAGCAGCGCCTCGGCGATGTCGAGGGGGCGTTGATTGATGTCGAACTCGAGGATCGCGGCCCGCGGTCGCAACTCCCCGAGGTTGGCCATGAGGCAACGCAACCCGAAGGAGGCGTGGAGGTACTTCGCGTTGAGGGTGGACAGGACGATGTCCGGCATCGCGTCGGAGCCTACTGGTTTTTCAGGCCGATGTCTTGAGCTACGGTGCTTGGGACGGTGTTGGGGACGGGGTCCGAGTCGCTGGCGGATTCGGTGGTGAGGGCTTCGAGGCGCTCGGCGATGGGCTGCAGGAGCGGGAGGTCGGAATCGGGACGGCGGGCTCCCCGCGGGTGTGGCGCGTCGCAGGGAATGACACCCCGCAGCTTGAGGAACTGGGCGCAGGTGTGCTTGTAGGCGGGCACCGGAGCACGGAAGGCGATCATGCCCAGGTACTGCAACCAGTCGTTCAATTCGAAGAATCGACCGTCGCCCCGGGCCCAGGCCCGATCACGGGCCGCGAAGGCCTCGACATGGAAGGCCGATAGGCCCAGCAGGTAATCGCTGCCCCACTGGACGAGGTCGATGGCCAGATCGTTGCCCGTGTACACCCGGAATTCCGGTCGGACCGCATCACGCACCGTCAGTCGTTGCCATTCCAGGTCCCGGCTGAGCGAGCTGTGTTTGGCGCCGACGAGTTGCGGCACCGCGAGCAGGGCTTGGAAGGTGTCGAGATTCCAGATTCGGCCGAAGGGAACGAACATCGTGCCGAGTTCGAAACCGAGGAACTGCGGCACGGCACGGCCGACGGCCTGGAACAACGCAACGGTCTGCACGCGATCCCAATGCTGGGTGGTCGAGCAGGGGAAGAGGATGGGGGTGCCGCCGGCCGAATGGATGGCGCTCGCTTCGCGGGCGTACAGCGAAGCCGGATCGCCGGTCAGCCCCTCGATGTACGCGCCAGCCACGAACCGTCGACCGCGGGACATCCGACCGGCTTCGGCGAGAAACTCGCCCCGTTCGGAGGCGCTCAGCAGGTTCGCGTAGCCGGTGTCCATGTTCACGGCCGGAGTCAGGCCGGCCGCCCAGGTCCGTTCGACCAACGCCGCCCAGGACTCACGGTCGGGGCGTCCGTCGGCCTGGAAGGGCAGGAGCACGGCGGAGATGCCGTCGATGGGGCGTCGGGGGCGCAGGGGTGGCACGGATATCATGGGCGTGTGCTTCGTGGGCGGGTGGGATTGGCGGTGTTCGGTGCCCGGGGACTCACGGGTCGGGGCCCGGGTCAGGATCGACGCAGGATCAGCCGGTGGTCGATCCGTTTGGTCTGGGCGTATTCCAGCGGCGGGAGGGTGGTTTCGGTGGGGGAATGGACTTCGTGGAGCAGGGTTTTGGAGAGGGCCTGAAGTTCGGTCCAGCGGGGCCATTCCAGCCGGGCGGCATGGGCGATCTGCCGCAGGAGGCTGCGCCACTCGATGATCATGCGATCGATGTCGCCGGCCCCCAGGAATTCGGTGACGAAACGCACTTTCGAGGCCGGGTCTTCATGGATGCGCCGCACGACCGTTTCGGCCCCGCAGCCGTATTTGAGCGGCAGACCGGTTTCCAGATAGCCCTCGATCGAGGCCGGACCGTAGGCCTTGCGGCAGGCATAGGCCAGTTGACCGCCCCAGCGGTCCCCGTCGGCGGCGAAGCGGAAACCGGCATCGAGGTTGGCCAAGTCGTAGATCAGTTCTTCCAGGGGGTAGCTGGAGTCTTCGAGGGCCGCCGCGATGGCCAGTCCATCGCCGCCGGAGAAGAAGCTCACCACCCGGCCGCGTCGGGTCGGATTGCCCTGGGCATCGACCAGACCGAGGCGACGCCAGGTCAGCGCGGTGCCGGGTGCGGCCGAAAGTCCGCGGCAGAGGTCCGTCCAGTCGCACCGGGCGCAGACGGCCGAGAGCACCTCGCGTTCCTTCGGGCGCCAGAGGGCGACTCCGTGCCGATCCACGGGTACTTTGATCGTCTGGAGTTCCAGGCCCACCAGCACCGTGACGGCCTGTTCATGCTCGACCCAGCGGATCACCGGCAGGCGCTGTTGATGCAGGTGCTTCTCGAGGAGTGGTCGGAGGTTTTCGGTGAAGACCTCCAGGCTGATCTCGCGGCCGTGCCACTGGGTCAGTCTTCGCACCCACTTGGCCAGGACCAGGCGCCCGTCGGCCAGGCGGTCGGCCACGATCATCGAACGTCCGTAGCGGGTCCCTTCGGGGGTCTCTTCCAAGGCGGTCAGGCCACCTTGGCCGACTTTTTCGAGGGCTTCCTGCACGGTGAGGGCCGACTTGAGCCCCATGGGCCGGAGGGACACGGATTCGGGACCGGTTTCGGAAGCAGGTCCGGTGGCCGGGGCTTGCGTTGCGACCCAGACCTTGCCCAAGGGGCGTTCCTGCCAGAAGGGGTAGGGTTCCCACTCTCCGGCCGAATTGAGCATTTCCCGGTTTTTCTTGCGCACCTGGCGTGCCCGTTCGGCGTCGGTCATCCAGCCACACGGGGCGTCGGGGTGCTTCAACGCCTCTTCCACGCCGAGGATGATGGGCTTGGTGGTGAACAGGCGTTGTTGGACCCGGACGGCCTCGATGAACGGGGATTTGCCGGCGTCGGCGGCCGCGGCCATGAGCCCCAGCAGGGCGCTCCAATCGACCATGCCGGAGCGGGCCAGCGCACAGGGGTGTCCGTCGCGCATCCGCAACTCGTTGGCGCTGACCAGCACATACCCGGTCTCATCGAGCCCACGACGGCCGGCGCGCCCGAACATCTGGAGGATCTCGTCGCCGCGCAGTGGGATCTCACGGCCCTCGCGCTTGTATTGCGCGGCGGTGATGGCCACGGAGCGGAGACTGAAATTGATGCCCGCGGCCAAGCCCATGGTGGCCACCACGACCCGGAGTTGTCCGGCCTTGGTCAGGGGCTCGATGACCCCGGCGCGCACGGCGTAGCTCAGTCCGCTGTGGTGGTAGGCCACCCGCGATTTGAGCATCTTGGCCAGGGGCTCTCCTACGAGTCGCTTCTGGGCTTCGGTGAGTTGAAGCGGATGCGGGCAGGGCAGCTGTCGGGCCAGATCCGAGGCCAGTTCCTCGGCGTGGGCCCGCCGGGGAGCGAAGAGCAGCACGGGCCCGAGCCCCTCGGCGAGGGCCTTGGCGCACAACCGGGGCCAGTAACCCCGGATCTCGGGGGGCAGACGCCAGCTCAGTTCGTTGGCGAAGACCTCGTCGAGGGGCACCGGGCGGACGGTGTGTTGGACGACTTCGACCGACCGGCCGAGCCGGCGGAGCCAATGGGCCACCTGTTCCGGGTTGGCCACCGAACCGCTCAGGAGCAGGAGTTGGGTCTGGGGCGGGGCCAGCGCCAGCGCCAATTCATAGTTCAGGCCCCGGTCCTCGTCGCCGAGCATCTGGTATTCGTCGACCACCAGGAGCGTGGGACCATCGCCCCGGATAAGGCGGTTCTTCTGCGTTTCGAGGGTGGCCACCAGGATCGGGGCATCGAGGTTCTCGGCCAGATCACCGGTGGCGATACCCACGTTCCAGCCCCGGGCGCGCCATTCGGCGAGCTTGTCGTTGGCCAGGGCCCGTGTCGGCACCGTGTAGATCGCCTGACCGCGGTTCTTGCCCGCCTTCGACCACAGCTCGAACACCAGCGTCTTGCCCGCCCCGGTGGGGGCGTGGATCACCACGTCTTTGCCGGCCCGCAGCGCGGAAACCGCCTTCTGTTGCCAGAGGTCGGGCACGACGAATTGCTGCAGGCCCGCAGGCGAATCGGCGGTTTCCGGTGGGTCGGCGAACGGAGGCACCCGCGGAGACTACGACCGACCCTCGAAACCACCAACAAGTTCGAGGTCGACACCTCCGGGGCCGCAGGTCCGGCCTTCGGGGGCGGGCCCGGCCGATGGGCCGGTGTGCGACTTGCGGATTGAGCGCGACCGGGGGATGGGCAAAGTCTCGGGCGTGCGTTCGTCTGCGCCTCCATCCGCTCGTCGTGTCGTCGTGAAGCTGGGAACCGGTGTGCTCACCGATGCCTCCAAGCGGCTCGATCTGGTCCAGTTCGCCCAACTGGTGGCACAGATCGCCCGTCTTCGGGCCGCCGGGCACGAGGTGGTGGTGGTGACTTCGGGCGCGGTGGGCGCGGGCATGGGCGTGCTGGGCTATGACCGCCGTCCGGGCAGTCTGGCCGAACGTCAGGCCTGCGCGGCCGTGGGGCAGTCGCGGTTGATGGCCCTCTACGAGTCGCTCTTCCGGCACTATGAGCAACCGGTGGCGCAGGTGCTCCTGACCCACGACGACCTGGCCGATCACACCCGGCACCTCAACGCGCGGAACACCCTGCTGACCCTGCTCAAGCACCAGGTCCTGCCCATCATCAACGAGAACGACGCCGTGTCGGTGACCGAATTGAAGTTCGGGGACAACGATCGCCTTTCGGCCCTGGTGGCCAGTCTGCTGCCGGCCGATCTGCTGGTCATCCTCACCACCGCCGACGGCTTGATCGAACACTTCGGGAAGCCCGAGGCCCGTCTGCTGGAGACGGTCGAGGCGGTGGATTCGCGCATCGAGGCCATGGCCGGCGGGACCACCAGCGAGACGGCCACCGGGGGCATGACCACCAAGATCTCGGCCGCCAAGATCGTGGTGCGTTCGGGCATTCCGATGGTGATCGCACCGGGGCACCGCCATGACGCCCTCGAGAAGATCGTCCGCGGGGAAGCGGTGGGGACCCGATTCCTGGCGGGCTCGGGCCGCCTTTCGAGCCGCAAGCGCTGGATCGCCTTCTACCATCATGCCGAGGGGACCCTCACGGTGGACGCCGGTGCCGTGGTGGCCTTGCGCGATCACGGCCGCAGCCTGCTGGCCCCGGGCGTGATCGGGTGCGAAGGGCGATTCGCTGCCGGCGATGTCGTGCGCATTTGCGACCCCGAGGGCCGCGAGTTCGCCCGCGGACTCTCGGGAGCCTCGGCCGACGAGGTCCGCTCCCGATCCCAAAACCGACCCGAGATCATCCACCGGGATGACCTGGTGGTGCTCTGAGTGCTCCTGAACCCCGCCCCCAGCCTCATCCCATGCCCAAAGCCCCTTCCCGACGCCTGGCTCCGATCCGACAACTCGTCGAGGTGATGGCCGCCTTGCGGGCGCCCGACGGGTGCCCTTGGGACCGCGAGCAGGACCACTGGTCGCTGCGTTCCCACGCGGTCGAGGAGGTGTACGAACTGCTCGATGCCATCGAGGCCGGTGATGATGGGGAGATGGCCGAGGAGTTGGGTGATCTGCTGCTTCAAGTGGTGTTCCACGCCCAATTGGGCCGTGAGCGGGGCGTGTTCGACTTCGACTCCGTCTGCCAACACCTCGTCGACAAGCTCATCCGTCGGCATCCGCATGTCTTCGGATCGGTGACGGTGAAGGATGTCGATCAGGTGTGGGCCCATTGGGAGTCCATCAAGAAGGCCGAGAAGGCCGGTTCCAAGCATGAGCGCAAATCGGCGCTCGATGGGGTGCCCCGGCACCTGCCTGCTCTGATGCGCTCCCAGAAGCTGCTCAAGAAGGCCGCCAAGGCCGGGTTGACCGAGGTTCCAGCCGCGCCGAAGGCCGGAGAGCGCAAGGCCATGGCAGCAGCCCTGTTCGACCTGACCGCCCAATGTCAGGCGGCCGGTTGGTCGGCCGAGGAGTTGTTGCGGGCCGAATCGCAACGCCGCGAGTCGGCTTGGCGGCGGGCCGAGCGTCGGAACTCCAGTCGCTGAACTGCGGTTGGGGATCCCTAAAAACACGGGCTCCAGACCGGGGCCCGGGTTCTTGACCCGACGGCCTCGAGGCGGGGCGGACCGGGTTCCAGCCCCGTCGTTGCGGTTCTTTCTTTGATTGGCAAGATTCTTGCAGTAGCCTGACGGCCGATGTCCGCGGGACTCCAACTCAGCCAACGGCTTTCCCAGCAGATGGTGCTGTCGCCGCAGCTCCAGCACTCGCTGGCGTTGCTGCAGGCCCCGGTGCTGGAGCTCAAGGCCATGGTGGAGCAGGAGTTGCAGTTGAATCCGGTGCTTGAGGAGATCGGAACCCTGGAGGTCGATGTCGAAGCCCGCGAATCCAAGGCCGAGGCCGAAGCGGTGGCCGCCGACCCGACCGAGCCCCCGATGGATGTGCAGTTCGATCCGGCGGTCGAAAAACCCGACGATGAGCCGGTCGATCGCTTCTCGGAAGACCTCCAGAAACTGCTCAAGCTCGACGAGGAGTGGCGCGAGGTCTTCGCCCAGAACAACACCGTCAATCGGGTCACTCCGGAAGACGAAGAGCGTCGGCAGCATCTCTTCGATTCGCTCACCACCGGGCAATCGTTGCAGGAGCATCTGCTCGAACAGGTGCGATTCTCGGAACTGACCCACGAACAGCGTGAGGTGGCCGAACTGCTCATCGGCAACATCGATGATCGCGGGTACCTCACGGCGCAGCCCGACGAGCTCACCTTCTCCACGGGGGTCTCGACCGAACGGATCCTGGAGGTGCTGTCGGTGCTCCAGTCGTTCGAGCCCGCCGGGGTGGGGGCCCGCGATCTGCGCGAATGCCTCATGCTCCAGATGGAGCGGGCTGGACGCACCCACGAGCTCGAATACCTCATCCTCCGGGATCACATGGAGGAATTGGGCAAGCGCCGCTTCCCCGAGATCGCCCGGCAATTGGGCATCACGCCGGCCGAGGCGCAAGATGCCGCCGCGCGCCTGGCCCGCTTGGATCCGCGGCCCGGATCCGATTATTCCCGCGATCCCGAGCAGTATGTGGTCCCGGAGCTGGAAGTCGTGCGGCGGGTGGCCGACGACCCCAACCCCGAGATCTACCTGTCCGACATCGAAGATCCGCCGTCCTTGGCCGAGATCCTGGGCGATCCCGACGACGACGACGCGGTGATCTCCCATCTGCGATACCGGCTTTCGATGCAGACCCGCGAGGGACTCCGTCAGTGGCGGTTTTCCGATCGCGAGTCGGTGTCCGAAGCGCTCTTGGGCGGGTTGTGCGAAGACCTCACCCGGATCGTCCGGGGCGAAGAGCGTCTGTATGAGCGGTTTCTGGGCGAAGCCTCGTTCAGCACGGCCGCCGACAAGAAGCTCAAGGCCTGCGCCGAGGCCCTCGCCGCCGAGGAGCAGAAGGGATCCGGCGGCGTGACCGAGGCGCTCTCGGCCGAACTCAATCGGCTGTTCCTCTGCGATTTCCTGCCCATCACCGAGAAGCGTCAGCGGGTGGAGTACGATGTCGTCGGCAAAGACGAGTTGATGCCCCAGTTGCGCATCAGCAGCACCTACAAAGACCTGCTGGCCCAGTCGGAGACTTCGTCGGAGGTCCGCGAATACGTGCGCGACAAGATCAAGGCCGGTAAGTTCCTCATCAAGAGCCTGAACCAGCGGCAGAGCACCATCCTGAGCATCGGTCGTGAGATCGTGAAGCGGCAGCGCGACTTCATGGAGAAGGGCGTCGAGCATCTCAAACCCATGACCATGGTGATGGTGGCCGAGGTGGTGGGGGTGCACGAGACCACGGTGAGCCGGGCCGTCTCGGGCAAGTTCATGCGCACGCCCCAGGGCATCTTCGAGATGAAGTTCTTCTTCACCTCGGGCGTGGCCACGGCCGACGGCCAGACGGTGTCGAACACCTCGGTGAAGAACATCCTCGCCGAACTCATCGCCGGCGAGAACCCGGCCAAGCCCCTCTCCGACGATCAGTTGGTCAACAAGCTCAAGGAGAAGAACATCATGATCGCCCGGCGCACCGTGGCCAAATACCGGGCCGAGCTGAACGTGCTGCCCAGCCACCTGCGGCGCACCTATCAGTGAGCCGTGATCCCGGCGCCCATCGGGATTGGGACCGGGATTAGGGCAGGGATTGGGGCAGGGATTGGGACCGGGATTACGGCCGGGCTCACTTCGGAATCCGGGCCGGATCCACGACAGCGTGGCGGATCTTTTCGCGCTTCCAGGTGTAGGTGATGTGCACCTTGCCGTCGCGCGCCTGCACCACCGCCGGATAGCTCAATTCGCCGGGGTTGCGGGCCAGGTCGGCCTTGCCGGGCTCCTGGGTGCTTTCGAGGTCGGCGACGTGCTTCCAAGACCGGCCATCGGCCGAGATGGCCAGTCCGATCACGCTGCGGTTCTCGGCCAGCGGATTGTACACGAGCAGGGCCCGCCCATCGCGCAGGCGCACCGCGTCGATGCCGCTGTTCGGGTTGGGCAGCGCGGTCTTCTCCAGCGCGGTCCAGGTGCGGCCCTGATCGCTGCTCCAGTGCTCGGCGATCACCTTCTGCCGGGTGCGGACGAGGCTCTGGATGCGGCCGCCGTCCCACAGCAGCAGGGTCGGCTGGATGGCGCCCCACTGGTCGGCCGTGTTCAACGCGCCGGTGCGATGCCATTCGGTGAAGGGCGGTTTGGACCACTCCATGTGGACCCGCCACCCGGCGTCTTCGGAGCTGGCTCCGCAGAGGAGGGTTCCGTCGGGCAGCAGCACCGGCTTGTTGCGGACCGGGCCCACTTGTCCGTCGGGCAGCCGGCGCGACTGGCTCCAGGTGCGTCCGCCGTCCTTGGATTCCTGCACCCGTCCCCACCACGTGTCGGGACTGGGCCCGACCTTGTAGAAGAGCCACAGGCTACCGCCGGGTTGCTGCCAGAGCACCGGGTTCCAACAGGCGTATTGCGGGGCGCCCGCGTCTTCGGTGCCCCGGGCCACTTCGACCGGTGCGAGCCACTGGTGCTGCGGTTTCTTGGCGAACCAGATCACCACGTCCTTGGCCCGTTCGGCCGTGCCCCCGAACCAGGCCGCGGCCAACCCTTGGGGCGTTTCCTCGATCGTCGAGGCATGCGACGAGGCCGTGGGCGGCTTGTCGGCGAGGAACTGCAGCTTGATGACCGGGGAATTCTGCGCCCCCAGGGCGCAACCGATCACGGCGAACAGACTCAGGAACCGGCGGGGCATGGGTGGAGGATGAATCGAAACACTCCGAGATCCAGACTCAAAATCCATGGGATCGAGGGCTGCGAGATCCCCGGGTCGGGACGCATGCCCGCTCAATCCCGGTTCGCCACGGCTTCGGATCTGTTGCACCATCCGGCCCGTGGCGCTCATCGAAGTCCAGGGATTGACCCGCTCGTTCCGCACCTACAAGAAAGCACCGGGGTTTTCCGGGGCCTTGAAGGGGTTGTTCCACCGCGAATACGAAACGGTGTTCGCGGTGAAGGATGTGTCGTTCCGGGTCGAGGAGGGCGAGTTCGTGGGGTTCCTGGGGCCCAATGGGGCCGGCAAGACCACCACGCTCAAGATGCTGGCGGGTCTGCTGTACCCGACCTCGGGCTCCGCCTCGGTGCTCGGCTACGTGCCCTGGGAACGGGCCGACGGATACCGCCGTCAGTTCGCCCTGCTGCTGGGACAGAAGAACCAACTCTGGTGGGACTTGCCGGCCCGGGATTCGCTCGAACTCAACGGGCGCATCTACGGTCTGGCTCCCGAGGCCTACCGGCGGACGGTCGATGAGATGAGCGAATTGCTCGGAGTCCGCGACAAGCTGTCCACCGCGGTCCGCGAACTCTCGCTGGGCGAGCGCATGAAGTGCGAGCTCATCGCCGCCTTGCTGCACGAGCCCAAGGTGCTCTTCCTCGATGAACCCACCATCGGCCTCGATGTCGTTTCGCAGAAAGTGGTCCGGGAGTTCCTGCGGGAGCACAACAAGCGCCGGAAGACCACCATCCTGCTCACCAGCCATTACATGGCCGACATACAGGAGCTGTGCGACCGGGTGATCATCATCGACCGGGGCACGGTGTTCTTCGACGGGCGTCTGAACGAGATTCTCGACCGGTTCGCGGGCTTCAAGATCATCACCGTCACGCTGGAACAGGCCTCGGGCTTCGCCTCGGTGCCGCTGGCCGAACTGGGCGAAGTGCTCGAGCAGAGCCCCGCTTCGGCCCGGCTGAAGGTGCCGCGCGAGTCGGTGATCGCCACCTGCAAGGTGCTGCTCGACCGGTTGCCGGTGAAGGACTTCGCCGTCGAGGAGGTGCCCATCGAAGAGGTGATCCGACAGGTCTTCGAGGGACGTTGAACCCCGCCGGCGGATAAACTTCCCGCGACACCCCTTTTCAACGACGTGGGCTTGTTGTCCACTAGGGCTTCACATGCAGTACAACGAACCGCCCAAGGGCATCCAGGAACTCATCCACAGCCTTGAAGAAGGTCAGGGTCGGGTGTGGCTCCAGCGGTTCATCGTGCTGCTGCTCACCCTCATCGCCCTCGGGTTGTACCACATCGACGGGGTGAAGAATTTCACCGCGGTCGAAGCGATGGATCAGGCCCAGTTGGGACGCAGTCTGGCCGAGGGGCGTGGTTTCACCACCCAGATCATCCGCCCATTGAGTCTGCATCTGCAGGCGCCCCGGGCCACGCAGGCGGGGACCGATCCCCGGACGTTGATCAGGGCGGCCCACCCCGACATTTCGCACCCGCCCCTGTATCCCGCCGTGCTGGGGGTCTTGTTCAAGGTGCTGCCCGATCGGTGGGTCTATGGCGTGGAGGCGGGGCCTCGGCGTCGTCCGCCGGCCGAGGTGGCGGTGGGATGCCTCAATTTCGCCGGATTCCTCTCGTTGGTGTTCCTGCTGTACCAGGTGGGACGTCGATGGTTCGAGGTGTCCATCGGGGTCATGGCGGTGGTGGTGTTCGCCGGGTCGAAGTTGAATTGGGATTTCGCCTTCTCGGGCCTGCCCACCGTGTGGTTGGCCCTGCTGTGCGTGATGGTGGCCGTGGTCGCCCTGCGCATCGGCGGCGCGGCCGATCCCGATGACGACGGGCGCCCGCGCGTCGTGACGTTCCGGTACGCGGTCTGGTCGGCCGTCCTCGGTGGGTTGCTGGGGGTGGGTTTCCTGATTTCGTATGCCTTCGGCTTCCTCGTCCTGCCGGTGGCCATTTGCGTGGGCTGGTGGGCCCCGGCCGAGGCGCGGATCCGCACCGTGGGGTGCCTGTTGCTGGCGTTCCTGCTGTTGGCCACTCCGTGGATGGCGCGCAATGTCCTTCGGAGCGGCCTGCCTCTGGGGGTCGCCACCCTGGCTCCGCTGGTCGGCACTCCCGCCTTCACCGAAGACCAATTGGAGCGCTCCCAGAATCCGGACTTCTCGAGGGTGCGTCTGGCCGAGGTGCTGGCCAAGGTCCTGAGCAATTCGCAGTTCATCCTGTCGAACGACGTGCCGCGCATGTTCGGCAACTGGTTCGGCGCCTTCCTGCTGGTCGGGTTGCTGCTGCCGATGGGCGATGCCCGCATGAACCGCTTCCGTTGGTTGTTGCTGGCGATGATCATGGCCCTGGTGCCGGCTCAGGCGCTCATCCAGACGCACCTGTCCACCCTCTCCCCGTTCCTGAACTCCGAGAACCTCCTGGCGTGGTTCGTGCCCCTGGCCTGTCTGTATGCGGCGGTGGTCTTCCGCTGGGCGCTGGATTCGTTCGACTTCCCGTACCCGCTGGCGCGATGGATGGCCATGGTGGTGCCTCTGGGGCTCTGCCTGATGCCCTTCGTCCTCTCGCTCCTGCCGCCGCGCCAGCCGGTGATGGCCAATCCCCCGTACTACCTGCCGGTGATCCGGCAGTTGCTGGGATACTTGCCGCCGGGGGCGATGGTCTTGAGCGACATGCCCCATGCCGTCGCCTGGTACGGGCATCTGGATGCGATGCCGCTGACCCTGAGGGCCGGTCAGGATCCCAAGGAGGATTTCTACCAAATCCACGACTTCCAGCGTCCGTTCAGCGCCCTGCTGCTGACTCCGCTGACTTGCGACCAGTTGTGGCATTCCAAGCTGCTCAACGACCCGGATGCGGTCTGGGGGCGCTTCTACATGGATTACCTGCTGCGGCAGGGCAACATCCCCTCGGGGTTCCCGCTGAAGTTCGCCTTCGGCGACCGATATCCCGAAAACGGATACCTCTTCGTGGCCGATCGCCCGTACTGGCGAGAAGCCCGCAAGTGATCCGGGAAATCCCTCCGTGGTCGCCCGCGTCACCCTCGAAATCGCTCTCCGCAAGGAGTTCGATTATGCCATTCCCGAGGAGTTCTCCGACCGGGTCGCCGTCGGTTCGCGGGTGAAGGTGCCGTTCGGGCATCGCCAGGTGCTCGGGGTCGTCACCGCGCTCGCCGAGTCCTCGCCGCAGACCGGACTCAAGCCGATCCTGAACGTGCTCGGGGCGCAGACCCTGGTGACGCCGCAGGTGCTCGAGTTGGCCCGGTGGATCGCCTCGTACTACTGCTGCCCCGTCGAGACGGCCCTCAAGAGCGTGCTGCCCGAGGCCGTCCGCAAGGAAGACGCCGGTTGGCGCGAACGCCTCCATGTGCATGCGCTCACCGCGCCCGCCGAGATGCCCAAGCTCACCGCAAGGCAGGAGGCCATCTGGCGCATCATCGAAGAGTGGCGCGAGTTGCCGCTGCAGGAGTTGCTCCGGTTGGGCGAGACCACGGCCGAGACCGTTCGCAAGCTCGAGGACAAGGGGTTGGTGTGCATCGCGCCGAAGATCGACGAGCGTGATCCCTACGCCCGCGAACTCATCGTCCCCACCACACCACTGACCCTCAACGACGAACAGGTCGTGGCCTTCCAGGCCCTGGTGAAGGCCCACGACGGGCTCCTGCGGGGCGAGTCGGCCAAGCCCTTCCTGCTCTTCGGCGTCACGGGCTCGGGCAAGACCGAGGTGTACCTGCAGGCCATTCAACATGCGCTGGCCCAGGGGCGCGGGGCCATCGTGCTGGTGCCCGAGATCTCGCTCACCCCGCAGACGGTGGAGCGCTTCAAAGCCCGGTTTTCGTCGGGCCCTTACCGTACGCTCGTGGCGGTGCTGCATTCGCACCTGTCGGCCGGCGAACGGCATGACGAGTGGCACAAGATCCGGCAGGGGCGGGCCCGCATCGTCATCGGGGCCCGTTCGGCGGTGTTCGCCCCGGTGCACCCGCTGGGGTTGATCATCGTCGATGAGGAGCACGAGCACTCCTACAAGCAGGAGGAGACACCCCGCTACCATGCCCGCGATGTGGCCGTGGTGCGAGGTCAGCGCGAGGGTGCGGTGGTGCTGTTGGGCTCGGCCACGCCCTCCATCGAGAGTTTCCACAATGCGCGCCGTGGGAAATACACCCTCCTCGAGATGGCCAAGCGGGTGGACGACAAGCGCCTGCCGGTGGTGCGGGTGGTGGACCTGCGCGAAGAGTCCCGCAAGTCCAAGAGCGGGGCGCCGCCGGTATTCACGCTGCGCTTGCGCGAGGCCATCACCCAGCGTCTGGAGCGACGCGAGCAGACGCTGTTGTTCCTCAATCGCCGAGGCTTCTCGACCTCGCTGCAATGCCCCCAATGCGGCCATGTGGCGGGCTGCCCCAACTGTTCGGTCTCGCTGACCTACCACCGCGCTTCGCGCCGGTTGCTCTGCCACATTTGCGGCCACGAAGATCCGGTGCCCGATCATTGCCCGGCTCCCGGTTGCGGCAATCCGGCCATCCGGTTCGCCGGTATCGGCACCGAACGGGTCGAAGACGCCCTGCGCAAGGGATTCCCGCACGCGCGCATCGAGCGGATGGATTCGGACACGCTGAAGCGCAAGGAGGACTACCGGCGCATCCTCACCGAGTTCCGCACGGGCAAGATCGACATCCTGGTGGGCACCCAGATGATCGCCAAGGGGCTGCATTTCCCGAACGTCACGCTGGTGGGCATCGTGCATGCCGACCTGAGCCTGCATCAGGCCGATTTCCGGGCCGGTGAACGCACCTTCCAGTTGCTCACCCAGGTGAGTGGGCGGGCAGGGCGGGGGGATGTCGAGGGCGAGGTGTTCGTCCAGAGTTTCACGCCGTTCCACCCGGCCATCCAATATGCCCGGCGGCACGACTTTCTGGGGTTCTACGAACAGGAAGTGGAGTTCCGTGAGCAGTTGCAGTATCCGCCCGCCGCCCGAGTGGCTCTCCTGACGGTGAAGGGCCGCAATGAAGACAAGGTCAAGCTCTTCGCCGAGCACTTGCGCAAGGCGTTGGATGCCGGCCTCAAAGGCTGGAAAGACCTGATCCTCGCGGGCCCGGCACCGGCCCCGTTGCTCAAGGCCGAGAGCTTCTTCCGGCATCAGATCATGCTGCGGACCTCGGCCATGAGCCGCCTGTCCACCGAATTGGCCAAGATCGAGCAGGCCTTCGCCCTGCCGGCCGACCTGAGCCTGATCATCGATATCGATCCGGTGAATCTCGGGTGAGGCGCAAACCCGACGCCGGACCCATCCGCCGGGCTCGATCGGCCCGGTCAGGCCGTTTCCGCCAACACTCCCATGACGGTTCAAGCGGAGGTTTTTGCCGAGGGGGGTGAGCTCGGCCATTCGGCAATCGATGCCGGCTCCGAGGGGTAGGATCGCGAAAACCTGCGTTTTCAGCCCAAAAAGCCCTCGGCACACCCGCTGCTGGGTGGGGCTTCACGTGGGTGCCACCAATTCCATTCCATCGACCCTGACCGCGGGTTCCCTGACCAACGCCCTCGCGGCGCCCGACCTGAGCGGTGCGGCCGGTTCGCTGGGGCGCATGATGGGGGCCCTGGCCCTGGTGTTCGCCCTGCTGATCGGGGCGCTGTGGATCTACCGGCACTGGCAACGACTGCTGCTGCACAAGTCGCCCGTCACCGGTCTGAGGGTGGTGGATGTGAAAAATCTCGGCCAACGGATGGCGGTGTATGTCGTCGCCTACCGGCATCAGCAGTTCTTGATTGGCGCTTCCCCCAATGGGTTGTCGCTTCTGTCGGTCCTGGATTCGGATCCGACCCCGCCGAATGGGCATCCGCTCTCCGGACCGGGTTCCCAGGCCGCGGGCGTGGAACCCGAAGGCTCCTTCCGGAGCGTTCTCGAAAAGACCCTTTCTCCCAAGGCATGAATCACCGGATCGAGGCATGCACGCTCGTCGGTGGACGACGGGCGATCGGGTCGGGGATCCTGCGATTCCTGCTGTGGACCGCCGTGGTGCTGATGCCGTGGCTCATGCCTCTGCGAGCGGTGGCCCAGGCCCCGGTTGCTCCGGCCACCACCGGTTCGACCGCGGGAGCCCTGCCTCCGCTCACCTTGAACATCGGCATGGATGGCATCGGCCAGCCCAAGGACGTGGATGTCGCCATCCAGGTGCTCTTCGCCATCACCCTGCTGTCGATGGCCCCGTCCATCGTGCTGCTGATGACCTGCTTCAGTCGCATCGTCATCGTGCTGTCGTTCGTGCGGAATGCCCTCACGCTCCAGGGAGCGCCGGCCAACCAGGTGATCATCGGGTTGTCGCTGTTCCTCACCTACTTCGTGATGGAGCCGGTCTGGTCCAAGGTCCAGACGACCGCGCTCCAGCCCTACATGGAGAAGAAGATCACCTCGGCCCAGGCGCTGGAGGCGGCCTCCAAGCCCATCCGGTCGTTCATGCTGCGCCAGACCCGACCCAAGGATGTCGAGTTGTTCGTGGAGTTGTCGAAGATCCCGCCCACCGCGCCCGAAGCCATGCCGTTGCGGGTCGTCATCCCGGCCTTCATCATCAGCGAGCTCCGGACGGCCTTCCAGATGGGCTTCCTCATCTTCGTGCCCTTCATCCTGATCGACATCGTCGTCGCCACCGTGCTCATGAGCATGGGCATGATGATGATGCCCCCGGCCACCATCGCCCTTCCGCTGAAGATCCTGCTGTTCGTCCTCGTGGACGGATGGTCGCTCATCGTGCGCTCGCTGCTCATGAGCTTCGGCATCTGACCCCGGTCCTGAATCTGTTGACGCCCCCTGCTTCCGCCCATGAATCCCGAAACCGCCGTCGAACTCATCAAGTCGCTCATCCTCAACTCCGTGGCCCTGGCCTCGCCGATCCTCATGACCGCGCTGACCATCGGTCTGGGGGTGAGTGTCTTCCAGGCCGTGACCTCCATCCACGAGCAGACCCTCTCCTTCGTGCCCAAGGCTCTCGCCGTGCTCTCGCTCATCGTGGTGATGCTGCCCTGGATGGTGCGCACCATGGTCGAGTTCACCCGATCGGTGATCGAGCGCATGCCTCAGATGGTGGGCTGAATCATGACGGCGACCCAATCCATCGCCGTCTGGGTGCTGGTGATGGTGAGGGCCAGCGGCCTGATCCTCACGATGCCCGTGTTCTCCGGCAACCAGGTGCCCCGCCCCCTCAAGATCGCCCTGGCGGTGCTCTTGGCCACGCTGGCAACGCCGCTGCTGCCCCCGGTCGACCTGGGGGTCGATTCGATCTGGTGGCTCGTGCAAGTGGTGTTCATCGAGGTCACCGCCGGAGCCGTGCTGGGATTCATGTGCCGATTCACCTTCTTCGCGCTCGATGTCACCGGAACCCTCATCGCCAACGATCTGGGACTGACCCTGTCCACGATCCTGAATCCGGGGTCCAACGCGGCCGCGCCCATCACTTCGACCCTGCTTTATTGGCTGGGCGCGGTCACGTTCTTCGGCTTGGACATCCATCATTGGGTGCTGGCGTTCTTCATCCGCACCTATTCGGTGCTTCCGATGGGGGCCGCCCACGGCAGCGAGGATTTGATGCGCAACGTCCTCACGCACACCGGCTGGATCCTGTCGGCCGGCATCCAGGTGGCCGCACCCATCATGGCCGTGGCGTTCCTGGTGACCTGGGTGTTCTCGATGCTGGGACGGGCCGTTCCCCAGATGAACGTGTTCTCCGAGAGCATGCCGGTGCGGGTGCTCTCCGGATTGTTCGTCTTCGCAATGAGCATGCGGTTCATCGGCGACCACACGGCGAACTTCCTGCGCCGGATCCCCGACGATTTCGTGCGCGTGGCGCAGATCCTCGGATACACCGCTCCCAACCCTTGATGCGTCATGTCTGAAGATCGTGGCGACAAGACGGAGCAACCGACGGAGAGGCGTCTGACCGAGGCCTTGGGCAAGGGCCAGTTCGCCAAGTCGCAGGAGATCCAGACGGCCTTCGTGCTCATGGCCGGAATCTGGGCGCTCCAGTCGTACGGCGGGCAGTTGCTCGACGACATGACCGGAGTTTTCCAGTCGGTCTTCTTCCACCTTCACGACACGACGATCGACGTCAACAGCATCCAGGAGAAGGCCTCCGACTCGGCCATGACCCTGGTGGGCTGCGTGGCCCCGCCCGTGATCGCCACGGGTGTGGCCGGCATCGCGGCCGGGTTGGTCCAGAGTCGATTCCGGATGGTGAGCGATCCCATCAGTTTCAATTGGGAGCGACTCAATCCGATGGCCGGATTCAAGCGGATCTTCTCCGTCCAAGCCCTGTTTCCGGCGGCGGTGAACCTGGTGAAGCTGGCTGCGGTGAGCTGGTTCTCGTGGAATCAGGTCCGTTCGGTGCTCGATGACCCGATCTTCAATGCGCCGGTGGACATCTCCCGGGTGGGTACCTTCCTTTCCCAGACCTCGATGCGCATCGGCAGTCGGGTGCTCCTGGCCCTGCTGCTGGTGGCCGCGATCGACTACGCCTACCAGCTTTGGAAGACCCACCGCGACCTCATGATGACCAAGGAGGAGGTCAAGGATGAGAGCAAGCAGAGCGAGGGCAACCCGCATGTGAAGGGCGAGATGCGCAAGCGGCGGATGCGGCGGAAGTCGTTCAAGGCCCAGTTGGAGGATGTCCCCAATGCCGACGTGGTGATCGCCAATCCGACCCACATCGCGGTGGCCCTGCGCTACGATCGCGATTCCATGGCCGCTCCGAAAATCATCGCCATGGCCAAGGACTACAACGCCCTGCGCATTCGTGAATTGGCCGAAAAACTCCAGATCCCGGTGATGGAGAACAAACCTCTGGCCCGGATGCTCTTCAAATACGGCAAGGTCGACTCCGACATCCCCATCCAGCTCTACACCGCAGTGGCAGAGATTCTGGCCTATGTGTACCGCGTGAATCGCTTCCGCTATCACGCCCGGACCGCCTCGGTGGCCTCGGCGAGGCCCGGGGTGCCCACGCGATGAGGGACGGATTGTTCCCGGAGCTCGTCTCCACCCGGCAGGGTTTTCCCAGGGAGAGGTTGGAATCCCATGAAAACCGGAGAAATCCCCTCGAAAACGACTTGGACCGATAACTGCTTTTCGCGCTGCCGGAAACGGACGCGATGACGAAAACACAGGACAGTTGGTTGGTTCGGTTGAGCCAGATGGATCTCTGGTTGGTGGCGGGGGTGTTCGGCACCGTGTTGCTGCTCATCCTGCCCGTGCCGCCGTTGCTGCTCGACCTGCTCTTGGCCGTCAGCATCGCCTCGGCGTTGCTCATCCTGCTGGTGATCCTCTACACCGATGATCCGTCGGAGTTCACCGGGTTCCCGTCGCTGCTGCTCTTCGTGACCTTGTTCCGGCTGGCGCTCAATGTGGCGACCACCCGGTTGATCCTCATCTCCGGCAATGCGGGTCACATCATCGAGGCGTTCGGCAATTTCGTCGTCGGTGGCAACTACGTGGTCGGCATCGTCATCTTCTCGATCCTGGTGGTCATCAACTTCGTGGTCATCACCAAGGGCGCGGGCCGCATCGCCGAAGTGGCCGCCCGGTTCACCCTCGATGCCATGCCCGGCAAGCAGATGGCCATCGATGCCGAGTTGGGGGCGGGCGTCATCAACGAACAGCAGGCGCGGGCCCGGCGTCGCAAGGTGGAGCAGGAGGCCGATTTCTACGGAGCCATGGACGGTGCCTCCAAGTTCGTCCGCGGCGATGCCGTGGCGGCGGTCATCATCACCGTGGTGAATGTCGTGGGTGGATTCGCCATCGGCATGGCGCAGCGGGGCATGAGCTTCACCGAAGCCCTCTCACGCTACACGCTGCTGTCCATCGGTGACGGTCTGGTCTCGCAGATCCCCGCTCTGGTGACCTCCATGGCGGCGGGCCTTCTGGTGACCCGGGCGGCATCCCGGAACAACTTCGGCGAAGAGCTCGGCCGGCAGCTCACCTCGTATCCGCGGGCGCTGTCGATCCTCTCGGGCATGTTGGCGTTGCTGTCGTTGGTGCCCGGCCTGCCGATGTTTCCGTTCCTGGTCCTGGCGGTGTTGACCTGGTACATCGGCCGCAACATCAAGAATCGGCCCGCGGCCGCGACCGACGCCTCCGGCAAAGCGGTGGCCAAGAATGCCAAGCCGGGAGAGGCGACTGCGGCCGGTGCAGCGGGAGCGGCCGGGGCGGCGGCCCCCGACAAGCTCGAGAATCTGCTGGGCGTGGACGCCATGCTCATCGAATTGGGTTTCGGCCTGGTCTCATTGGCCGACAGCCGCAAGGGCGGCGATCTGCTGGAGCGTGTGACCGGAGTGCGGCGTCAATTCGCCCAGGAGATGGGCTTGCTCATCCCGCCCATCAAACTTCGCGACAATCTCCAGATCGGAGCCAATGAATACCGCTTCCTGCTCAAAGGGAATCCCGTGGCCACCGGAAGCCTCATGCCGGGCTATTCGCTCGCCATGAACGCCACGAACAGTCGGGTGAGCCTCAAAGGGATTCCGACCACCGAGCCGGTCTTCCAATTGCCCGCGACCTGGATCACCGAACTCGAGCGCAAGTCGGCCGAGATCGCCGGCTACACGGTGGTGGACGCGTCGAGCGTGCTCATCACCCATCTCACCGAGGTGGTGAAGCATCAGAGTCACGAAATCCTCTCACGTCAGGATGTCCAGCAACTGCTGGATCATCTCAAGACAACCCACCCCACTGTGGTGAACGAGCTCATTCCGGCCCAACTCAACGTGGGACAGGTGCAGCGCATCCTGCAGAACCTCCTCGCCGAGGGCATCTCCATCCGCAATCTCGCGAGCATCCTGGAAAAGGTCAGTGACTTCGCCGGGGTCACGAAGAATCCCGACGAACTCAGCGAACATGCCCGCCGCGCTCTGGGACCCCAGATCGTGAAGCCCTATCAGGACGAACGGGGCGTGCTCAAGGCGATCACCCTCGATCCCCGGTTGGAGCAGGAGATCGCCAAGGGGGTGCGACAATCGCAGAACGAGATCGCCCTGCTGCTGGAACCGAGGTTGGCCCGGCATCTGGTGGAGAATCTCTCGAAGATGATCCAGGGCCTGCTCGCGTCGGGTCAGGCCCCGGTGGTGCTGTGCGGTCCCCACATCCGACTCGCCTTCCGGCGCTTCTTCGAGGCCACCTTCAGCGATCTGACCGTGTTGAGCTATTCGGAGGTCCCGGGTCGGGTGGACATCCAGAGTGCCGGCACGCTCGCCATTCCGGAGTGATCCCTCGAGCGCGCTGAACGCAAAACAGCGGGGACGCAGTGAACTGCATCCCCGCTCGTGCGGTATCTGCTCAGAACGAAGGTTCGCTCAGAACCATCGCGAGACCGAAAGGGTCACCAGATAATCCGCGAAGGCGGCATCGCCGCGGGTGCCCTTCTGAAGGTTCCAGTAGCTCCGCTCGCGTTGGGCCTCCAGGCGCCAGGGCACCGTGATGGCGACATTCCATTTCCCGGGCATCCAGTTGATGCCCGGTTCGATGGCGATGGAGTAGCCGGGCCTGCGGAAGCCCTCCTCGTTTCCGGCATTGCCATTGAGGTCCTCCACCGGGATGCCCTCCATGCGGCCGCCGAGCGAGAGCGACAGGTGATGCTTCTCGCTGATCACCTTGCTGAAGCCGGCTCGGAGCATGTACTGGTCGGTGATGGACATGCCGTTGTCGATGGCCTTGCCGGCGAACGTCGGACCCGCGTCGCTCCGGGCCGTGGGGCTGGCCACGCCGTTCACGTTCTGGGGATTGAACAGGTAATAGGCCTGGGCATAGGCGAACAAGCCCCGTGTCAACTCGCGGTAGCCGTTGAGCTCCCAGCTGACACCCCAGCCGCCATCACCAGGTTGGATGGATTGATCCACGTTGCGGCGGACCGGCTGGATGTTCACGCCCGCAGTGGGATCCTGATCCTGATAAAAGACGTCGTCGGCCTGGTAATCCCCGGTCGGCGCCTTGCCTCCGAGGCTGACCTGCAGATTGCCCTTGGGCTTGGTGGCCGGGTCCCAGATCCAGGCACCCACGATGGCCCGCACGTCGCCGATGCCCATGGCGCTGGTGTCGCGGCGAACCCCGCTGTGTTCATAGGGCGCCGAGCGCGTGTGATGGACCCAGGGCAGCACCAGGGTCGCGGACCATCGGGGGTTGAACTGGTACGTCACGCTGGTGTCGATGAACTGCGAGTAGTTGATCACCTCGGTGCCCTGCTGGAAGCGATCCAGACCCGCCGCGTTGCGCGACTCATTGCCGCCGATGAAGTGGCGGTCGGACTTGAAGAATCGGTAACCCACCGAGGCCAGCCAGGGTCCGTGTTCGCTCGCCGCATCCTCGCCCATGCCGCTGTGGTTCAGGGTGCACATGCCTCCGCCGCGCACAGCGACGCAGCCTTGGGCCATGGCTTGGGGTTGCAGCACCGCAGTCACGCAGAGGGTGGCCGTAGCCAGTGCGGTGGCGGATCGGGCCATCGACGGAGAGTATTTCATGGGCAACACCGTACACGGCCGTGTTTTGTAATTCGGTCGGTTTGGGGCCGAATGCCCCCAAGTTGGGGCGGAATGCCGGTTTTCGGTTGCCAGTGGAGGGTCAGACCCGATGGCAGGCCACCCGCCGTCCCGTCTCCGGTTCCCGCAGTTCGGGCCGTTCGATGCGACACCGGGGTTCTGCGACCGGACATCGGGAGTGGAACGGGCACCCGGCGGGCGGATCGATGGGCGAGGGGGGCTCACCTGCGAGCACGATGCGCTGGCGTCGGGAGCTCGAGTCCAAGACCGGGACCGCCGAAACCAGGGCTTGGGTGTAGGGGTGGAGCGGCTTTCGGCACAGTTCGGAGGCCGGCCCTTCTTCCACGACGCGGCCGAGGTACATCACCAGGATGCGGTGGGCCAGGTGTTCCACGACGGCCAGATCGTGCGAAATGAAGAGGTACGCCAGCCCATGACGCCGCTGCAGATCCTGCAGGAGATTCACGACCTGGGCCTGCACACTGACATCCAACGCACTGACGGGTTCATCGCAGACGAGGAGCCGGGGTTCCACGGCCAAAGCTCGCGCGATGCCGATGCGCTGACGCTGCCCGCCGCTGAACTCATGCGGATATCGGTGACGGTGCGAGGCCTCCAGCCCGACGGATTCCAGGAGGTGAGTGATCCTCTGTTCCCGCGATGCCGAATCGGGAGTCAGCCGGTGGATGTCGAGGGGTTCTCCCAGGATCTCCCCGACGGTGAAGCGCGGGTTCAAGGAACTGAAAGGATCCTGGAAGATCATCTGGAAGTGGCGTCGCTGCTCGCGCAGGGCGCGCCCTTCGAGCCGGGAGAGGTCGGTGCCGCCAAAGCGGACGATCCCGGCGGTGATGGGTCCCAGGCGCACCACGGCCCGTCCCAGTGTCGTCTTGCCGCAACCGCTTTCACCCAAGAGACCCACGGTTTCGCCGGCCCCGAGTGTGAAACTCACTTCTTCGACGGCGTGGACGAAACCTCCGGTTTTCGAGCCGGCGTGCGGCCCGACAGGAAACCGGACGCAGAGGTTCTCGACTCGGAGCAGGGGATCGGTGGGCATGGTCGATCAATCCTCGGTGTGGGGGCAACGCACCCGATGGGAGTCTCGGTGTAGGGCCGCCGGTCCGCGCAGGGTGGGCTCGGAATCGGACCGCCAGTCGATCGGATGCCGTGAGCATTCGGGCCGCGCCACCGGACACCGGGGTTCGAAGCGGCAACCCGGCGGCCATTGTCCGAGGCCGGGCACGGATCCGGCGATGGTCTCGAGCCGCCCCTCCGAACGGCCCGGCACGGGGACCGATCTCAACAGGGCCCGGGTATAGGGGTGTCTGGGGTTCCGCAGCACCGCTGCGGCCGGCCCTTCCTCCACGAGTTGGCCGGCGTACATCACGCCGATCCGATCGGCGATGTCGGCCACCAGGCCCAGGTTGTGGGTGATGAGCAGGATGGCCATCCCGAGCCGCCGCTGCAGGTCCTTCAGCAATTCGATGATCTGGGCCTGCACGGTCACATCGAGGGCCGTGGTCGGTTCGTCGGCGATGAGCAGTCGCGGTTGCGGGGCCAACGCCATGGCGATCATGACTCTCTGTTGCATGCCGCCGGAGAGTTGGTGGGGATAGGCCTTGAGTCGGGTCTCCGGGGCGGGAATGCCCACCGTCGTCAAAAGCCGGATCACTTCAGTCTCGTGGGCGACCTCGGGCCGGTGCCGGGTCAGGGATTCCAGGATCTGCGCGCCGATGCGCATCACCGGGTTGAGCGAGGCTCCGGGTTCTTGGAAGACATATCCCACCGTGCCCCCGCGGATCTGCTGCAATGGGCCGGGACTCATCGCCAGCACGTCGTGGCCGTCGAGCAGGATTTCTCCCCGCCGGATCCGGGCCGGCGGCGTGGGCAGCAACCGGGCGATGCTCAGGGCGGTGACACTCTTGCCGCAGCCGCTCTCACCGACCAGACACAGGGTCGTGCCGGCCTCCAGGCTCAGAGACACCGCGTCGACGGCGCGATGGGAGCCGAAGTCGATGCACAGGTTGCGGAGTTCGAGAAGGGGCATCGGGAGTCGGGCGGGGGCGTTGCGGCCATCACACGCTTCAGCGGTTTCCGTCAAGGTCGGGGTGCGGGTGGGGGCGAGGCGGGTTTCACCGCATCCTGGGCTTTCTCGGCCAGTTTCCGGGCTTGAGCCTCGGCGGCGGCAGCGGCCTGGGAGGCCAGTTCCGACGCTTCTTTCCAGGCCTGACCGGCCTGGATTCGGGTAGCTGCGGCTCCGGCCTGAGCCTGGGTTCGAACCTGTTGAAGGGCGTTGGTCGTCGCGGACTTGAGGCGCATCGCGGTTTCGCTGTGGGCCGCCGCTTCAGCGGCCCGCCGGGCTTCTTCGGCGGCGCGTCGGGCCAGCGCTTCGGCGGACTGCGTCGCATCGCGGGCCGCTTCCCGGGCCACGGCGGCGGCCGAGGCCGCTCCGGACTGGATGCGCTCGCCGGCTTCCCGCATCACCTTGCCGGCCTCCTCGGCCGTGGGCGGCGGCGTTTCACGGGAGCAGCCAGAGCCCGCCAGCAGGATCAGGATCGTCACGGCCACCGCGGGGGCGGTGCTTCGGGAAACGGACCTCGGCTTCATGAGGGTAGGGTGTGGGTGATCGAAGTGATGGGCCATTCCGGTGGGGTTGGAGTTCCCGGTCTCAGGGGCCGCCGAAGGGGGATTCGATTCGATTGCCGTTCCATGCCATGCCCGGGTTCAACTCACCTTCTGGATGCGGTGGGTCTCGGTGCGTCCGGCCAGGTCGATCTTCACGGCGTCACCCTGGCGGTGACCGATCAATTGCCGGCCCAGGGGCGATTGCGGCGTGATCACCATGATCTCCTGACCTTCGAAGACCACTTCGGTGCCGCCAGCCCGGGACGCCAGCAGGTAGGCCGAGACGATTCCGCGACGCTCCGTCTCGACGTAGGCGCCCAGATCGATGGGGTCGCCGGCGGAGAAGGCGCGCTGGGTCATCGTCTGGAACTGCCGGATCGAGGCTTCCAATTCGGCCACCTGACGGGCCTGCCCGCGGGCGAGGTACGAGGCCTCCAGTCCGCGCGTGTCGTACTTGTTCTCGGCCTTGCTCTGCTCGTGGGTCGCCTCGGCGCGGGCCGCGCTCGCCGCCTTGAAATACAACGAGAGGTCTGCGGTCAGTTTTTCAACGACGCACTGAAGGAGGATCGCCTTGTTCATGGAGTTCGGGCCGAGGGGCACGGGATCAGCCCCCCTTGGGAAAGAAACTCTATCGCCGGCCATCGATCTCGGTAGGCTGGTGGCGCTATGAGCCATTCCGCTCCCAATTCAACCATGGCCGTGTTTCTGGATCTAGAGAACATCGCGCTCGGAGCCCGTGATGCCCGGTTTCCGCGATTCGACATCCAGAAGGTGCTGGAGCGGCTGCTGCTCAAGGGTCACATCGTCGTCAAGAAGGCCTACTGCGATTTCGACCGCTACAAGGAGTTCAAGCGCGACCTGCACGAGGCCGCCTTCGAGCTGATCGAGATCCCGCACCTGCGCATGTCGGGCAAGAACTCGGCCGACATCCGCATGGTCGTGGACGCGCTCGACCTGTGCTACACGAAGGGGCACGTCGACACCTTCGTGATCCTCAGCGGTGATTCGGACTTCTCGCCGCTGGTCTCCAAGCTCCGGGAGAACGACAAGACCGTGATCGGGGTCGGGGTGAAGAACTCCACCTCGGATCTCTTCATCAACAATTGCGACACGTTCATCTACTACGACGACCTGGTTCGGGTGACTCCGTCGCGGGCGCGGGTCCGCCCGAAGGCGCCCACCACGGCACCGGCCTCGGGTTCCTCGGCCACCGCTTCCGCCAAGGCGGCTCCGGCGGCCCCGGTGGATGCCAAGGCGGCCCTGCTCGAGAAGACCTTCGACCAGGTGGTCGAGACGGTCGAAGACCTCGCCGAAGAACGGGACGAAGACGACGTGATCTGGGGGTCGATGATCAAGCAGGCCATCAAGCGTCGGAATCCGGGATTCAATGAACGGGCCTGCGGCTTCCGTTCCTTCAACGACCTGCTGATCGAGGCCAAGAAGCGGGGGCTCATCGACATGGAGGCCGACGCCAAGAGCGGCGGCTACGTGGTGCGGCCGATTCCCTGACCCCCCTGGTCCATGCCGATCCGCCCTCGTGCGATGGCGCCCGCGTGGCTTGCGGCCCTGGGTGGGTCCTGGATTCTCGGTGTCGCGGTGCCCGCGGTATCCGTGGCTGCCGACAGCAATGCAGGCGCTCCGGACCGGCCGTCGGCACTACGACGGACTGTCCTGGCCGAGGGGCTTCGGGAACCCATCGCTCTGGATGTGGCGGCCGATGGGCGCGTGGTGCTTGCCGAGCGGCGAGGGCGCATCGTCCTCTGGACCGGCCCGGATTCTCCCCTGCAGACCATCGCCACCCTGAGTGTCTTCTCGGGGCCCGAAGATGGGTTGCTGGGCCTGGCCCTGCATCCGGGCTTCATCACCAACGGCTGGGTCTTCTGCTATCACGGCACACCCGGGGTCCTTGAGAACCGGTTGTCGCGGTTCACCCTGAGTGATGGCCGGTTGGACCCGGGATCTCAGCGCATCCTGCTGCGGGTGCCCACGCGGGTCCCCAAGCCCAATCATTCGGGCGGAGGGTTGGCCTTCGACGCCGCAGGCCACCTCTACCTGGGCACCGGCGACTACACCTATGCGGATCGCTCGGAGGGGTTCGCCCCGCTCGATCACCGGCCGGGTCAGGAACTCAACGACTCCGAACGCACGGCCGCCAACACGGCCGACCTGCGCGGCAAGATCCTGCGGATCCATCCCGAGGCCGACGGTTCCTACACGCTTCCGGAGGGCAACCTCGTGGCTCCCGGCGACCCGAAGGCCTTGCCCGAGATCTACGCCATGGGGTGTCGGAATCCGTTCCGGCTCAGTGTCGACCGGGTCACCGGTCGGCTGTTCTGGGGGGATGTCGGGCCGGATGCCACCCAACCCGATCCCGCACGGGGGCCGGCGGGTTTCGACGAGTTCCACGTGACGCGCACGGCGGGCAACTTCGGTTGGCCCTATTTCATCGCCGACAACCGTCCGTATCGACGGTTCGACTTCGCCACCCGGGTCTCAGGCGAGCCTTGGACCGTGGAGCGGCCGGTGAACGACTCTCCGTTCAATACGGGGCGTCGGGAGTTGCCGCCGGCCCGGCCCGCTTTCCTGTGGTATCCGCCCGGCCCGTCGGCCCGGTGGCCCGAGGTGGGTTCCGGCCCGCGGTCCGCCATGGCGGGGCCGACCTTCCGGTTCTCGGCCGATCGGGCGCGTCGCGGCCAACTGCCGGCCGAGTGGGACGGTGCGACCTTCCTCTTCGACTGGGAACGAGGCTGGATTCTCGGGGCCTGGCTCGATGAGCAGGATCGCTTGGTCCGCTTGAAGCGCCTCCTGCCCGCGGAGAAATTCCGCCGGCCGATCTGCCTGCAATCGGGGCCCGACGGGGCCCTCTATCTCATCGAATGGGGCAGTCGCTGGTCGGACAACACCGACTCGGCCTTGGTGCGGATCTCAGGCACGGAGTGACCGTCTGCGGGCGGAGATCGGTTTCGGGAAGCCGGAGAAAGCAAAAGAGCAGGGGCCCCGTAGGACACCCTGCTCTGAATGGTACGACCGTCGGACCGTCGGTCCGGATCACTTCATGCGGTCGAAATTCTTCTTCAGGATCTGCCACGGCTCCAAGCCGGCGCTCTTGCCCTGCAGATCGGTGATGATCGACTGCTCATTGGCGTTCTTGGTCGGGCGCTGGGTCTTGTAGTAGACGCCGAAGAGTCCGGGCCAGGCGGTGTCGGCCAGCTTGTAGGCGGCGTATTCGTCGGTGACATCGTGTTCCTTGGGGATCTCGTTGAACACGCCACCCTTGCGGGGGGTCGCGGCGTCGAAGGCGCCCGGATAGAATTCCACGCACTCGCTCAAGCACTGGATGAAGCTGAACCCATCGTGGTCCATGGCCGCTTCCATCATGGCCAGCACGTGGTTCGGGTTGGTGGCCGAAGTGCGGGCCACGAACGTCGCGCCGGCCGCGATGGCCTGCTTGATGGGGTTGATGGGCCGGTCCTTGGAGCCCCAGATGTCGGTCTTCGATTTGAAGCCGATGGGCGAGGTGGGCGAGGTCTGATTCTTGGTCAGGCCGTACACGCTGTTGTCCATCACCACGTAGGTGAGGCGGACATTCTTGCGCGCCGTGTGGGTGAAGTGGTTGCCGCCGATGGAGAATGCATCGCCGTCGCCGCCGAACACGCACACCTGCAAGTCGGGGCGGCTGAGCGAAACACCCGACGCGAAGGGCAGGGCACGGCCGTGGATGAAGTGGGCTCCATGGGCCTGCACGAAGTAGGGGAATCGGGACGAGCAACCGATGCCGGCCACCGTGGTGATCTTCTCGTGGTGGAGCTTGCGGCGCTCGATCAGCTTGAAATAGAGGGCCAAGACGGCGAAGTCACCACAGCCGGGGCACCAGGTCGGGTGGTCGGCGGAGACTTCTTTCTTGGTCAGCGGCTTGCGGTCGGCGTCCAGCAGCGGTGCGACAGGCGTCGTGTTGGTGTTGGCCCCGCGTGCGTTGGTGGGGTTCAGAATGGCAACTTCGCTCATGGTGAATGGATAAAGGAGATGGAGGGGTTGCAGGGCGGCTTACTGGGCCATTTGCAGGGCGCGATCGACGATGTCCTTCACCTTCCAGGTGAGGCCGTCGGTCTTGGTGATGCCGCGGATCTTGGCATCCGGGACGTAGGAGCGGATGAGGGCGCCCATCTGGCCGATGCCGGCAAAGCCCTCGTCGTTGAGTTCGACCACGAACACGTGGCGGAAGCCGGCGAAGAGGCTCTCCAAGCCCGGAGGCAGCGGGTTCACGTACTTGATGTGGACGGAGGAAACGGCGTGTCCGGCGGCGCGGGCCACCTTGACGGCCTCTTGGACGGGGCCCTTGGAGGAACCCCAGCTGACCAGAAGGATCTGTCCTTCGGCAGGGCCGAAGACCGTGGGCACCGGCAATTCCGCGGCCAGCTTCTTCAGCTTGTTGCGGCGCTTGGCCACCATCTGGGTGTGCATCTTCGGGGAGCCGGTCGGGTGACCGAGCTCGTCGTGTTCGAGGCCGGTGACCACCGGATACTTGCCACTGGCGATGCGGGTGCCGGGCGCCAAGTGGCGGGTGATGCCATCCGGGGCCGACAAATCGTAGGGCTTGTGATCGGTGACCGGGGTGAGATCGGGGGAGATGTCCTGGACGACCTTCTGGAGGTCGGGCTCCTTGAAGGCCTCGATCCGGGTGGCGATGCCTTGGTCGGTGAGGATCACGACCGGGGTGCTGTACTTGCGGGCGATGTTCACGGCCTCGATGGCCGTGTAGAAGCAGTCTTCGACCGAGGAGGTGCCGATCACCACGCGCGGGCTGTCACCGTGGCCGCCGAAGCAGGCGATGTTCAGGTCCGACTGTTCGATGTTGGTCGGCATGCCGGTGGAAGGGCCACCGCGTTGCACGTCCACGACGATCAAGGGCATTTCGGCCATCACGGCCCAGCCCAGCGCCTCGGTCTTGAGCGAAATGCCCGGGCCGGAGGAACCGGTGACCGCCACCCGACCGCCCCAGCTGGCACCGATGGCCATGGAGATGGAGGCGATCTCGTCTTCGCATTGCTGGAAGCTGCCGCCATACTTGGGCAACTCGCGGCGGAGCAGCTCCATGATGTCGGTCCAGGGAGTGATCGGATAACCGGCTCCGAAGCGCACGCCGGCGGCGATCAAGCCGTACGCCAGCGCTTCATTGCCGCTCATGACCACCTGGCTCAGACCCACGTTTTCACCCGGGTTGAACTGGAAGAGTTCGGGGGCGGTGGCCAACTGGTAGTTGTAACCGGCGTTGAACGCGTTGAGCGCGGTCTCCGCGACCTTGGGGTCTTTGCCGGTGAAGCGCTCGGTCAGCAGGCGGGTGAGCTTGGCGACGTTCAGGTCGAACATCTTGGCCAACAGACCCAGCGAGAACACGTTCTTGCCCTTGTCGCGGCCGGTGCCGCCGATGGCTTCAACGGTCAGAGAGGAAATGGCGACGCCGACATGGCGATACTTGGTGAGGTTCTCCGCGGGGATGTCCTCGGCCTTCAGGTGATCGGAGTCGTAGATCACGATGCCGCCCGGCTTGAGCGAACCGAGGTGGGCCTTGTAGCTGTGATCGTAGAAGGCCAGGAGCATGTCGGCCTCGTCACCGGCCGAGAGCACTTCGCCCGAACCGATGCGCACCTGGAAGATCGACGGACCGCCCGAAATCGTGGAGGGGATGGTCATGAAGGTCATGACCTCCTGCTCCGAACGGCCGGCGAGGCGGGCGAGGAAGCCGCCGATGGCCTGGATACCGTCTTGTGAATTGCCGGCGATGCGGATGACCGCCTCGGAGATTTTCGAGATCTTGGGCGAGGATTGCGGAGAAGCAGCAGTGCTCATTGATTCAAATGGATGTGACCGTACCGCCAAGTTCTGAGGGCGGAGCACTCGGGCAGGTCTCCGGCAGCAGGCGTCGCGGTTCGGATTTCATCCTAGATTGGACTTGGAATGGGTCAAGTGCGAGGGAGACCCCTCTCTGAGCCCCCGAATCCGCCAAAGATTGCCTCGATCCAGGGGTTGTCCGGAAGTTTTCCGGAGGCGGTCTGGATCATCAGGCCGGTCAGCCCAGCGGTAGCGGTCCGGCGCCGCAGAGCGACGGATTGCCGAAGGTTTTGAGATCATGCCCGAAGGCCTGGGCGATCGACAGCCACAGCCGATTGTGGGGTGTCTTGTCGAGATGCAGGCACAGGCCGGTTCCGAAGCCCAGCCCGCCGCCCACCAGCACGAACGGGATGTTGTCGTGCGTGTGGCTGTTGCCTTTGCCCAGTTCGTTGGTCCACAGGATCGTGGTGTGGTCGAGCAGGGAACCGTGGCCTCCGGGTTCGGGAGTCTCGGCCAATTTCTTGGCCAGCGTGGCGATCTCTCCGGCGAACCAGCGGTTGATTTTCACCAATTTCTCCTGCGATCCCGTGTTCAGGTCGGGGTCGTGCGAGAGCGAGTGGTGTCCGTCGTCGATGCCCAGCCAGCGCATGCGGGCCTGACCCACCGAATTGGTATACTGCAGCGAAGCCACCCGGGTCATGTCGTTGGCGAAGGCGTTGACCAGCAGGTCGGCCTGCATGCGGGAGACCTGGGGAATGGTGTCGTTCTCGGTGCCGACACCGGGCTCGAGGACCGGAGCCGGGACCCGCAGTTTCTGACGGCGGGCCTCGGAGATCTCCCGTTCCATCTCGCGCACCAGGGTCGCATTGCGTTCCAGCAACGCCCGTTCCTCACGCCCGAGTCGGCGGGAAACCTGCTTGAGATCGGACCGCACGCCATCGAGGACGCTGCCGAGGTTCTCCCGGTCCTTCACCTGGCCGAAGAGCTTCTCGAACACCTCGTACGGATCGGACAGCGGGGCGACCGGTTGGTTGGATCCGGCGTAGGTCCAGCGCGTCCACGGGTCGGCCCGGTGGGGCACGCCGACCCCGAGCTCCAGAGAGCCGAACCGGGTGCGGGTCTCGGGTCGGCTCTGCAGAAAGCCCTTCAACTCCTGGTCGATGGACGGTCCGCTGGCCCAGCCGGCCGGCGTATCGGAGCCGCCTTGGATGTTGCCGGGCAGCAGTTCGATGCCGGTGAGCAGGCAACTCATGCCCCGCATGTGCCCGTCGCCGTCGCCGCGGACGCGGTTGCACAATCCCTTGAGGAGGAGCATCCGGTCGCGATACGCGGCCAGGGGTTCGAGGATGGGCTTGAGCTGGAAGCCCGTGCCCGCGGTCTCCGGCCAGAACTCGCCGGGCACCGTGCCATTGGGGGTGAAGACAAAGACGATGCGCTGCGCCGGGCGTCGGGCTGTGGCGGCCTGCAGCGAGGGCAATCCACCCAGGAACGGCATCAGTGCGGCGGACAGCCCCAGATCCCGGAGGAATCGGCGGCGCGGAGAGGAGGCGATGTCGGGGGTCATATCAGGGCCGGTTCTTGGGTTCGAAGGTGGCCGATTGGACGGCGATCTCAACCAGAAGCTGTCGGATATGACATCCGGATTGCTGGAAGGCCGAATCGAGTTGCTGAAGGCGGTCGGACCCGAAGGCCGAGGGGTCTTGCTGTACGGTGTACTGGAAGAGCTGGCGCACGAATCCGCGGCGCGCCTCCGGGCTCTCGGCGGCGTGCCGTGCCAGGTCGCGCGGGCCCCGCAAGGTCAGGGTCTTGCCGTCGGCGGTGAGATATTCGGTCACGGCATCCACCGGCTTTCGGTTGTCTTCGGTGCGGAAACGTCCGGCCGCATCGAACTGCTCCAAGCTGAAGCCCAGCGGGTTGATGGTCGCATGGCAGGCCATGCACTGGGGTTTGTCGGTCAGTTGCGTGACCTTCTCGCGCATGGTGAGCGACGGATCGAAGCGATCGTCCATGAACTCGATGGCCATCGGCGGTGGCTTGAGGAACCGCCCCAGCACCTTGCGCGTCAGGAAGACTCCCCGATGGATCGGCGATGAGGAGCGGTAGTAGGAGTGGACCGAGAGCAGGAAGGGGTGGGTGAGCACGCCGGCGCGTTGAGCCGGATCGAAGCGGACCGCGATGAAGGCGTCGTCATCGGGTTGGGCCTGAGGGTTGCCGTGGGCGTAGGTCGTTCCCGAGGGGCCTACAGCGGTTTCGACTCCGTAATATCGGCGCAGCGAGCCGTTGAGGTGGAGCTCGTCGGAGAGTAGCAGTTGGCGGTAGTCGGAGGCCTCGCTCCAGACCACCGCATCGACGAAGTGGTTCAGCGACGCGCGCAGGTCCTGCACCAGTTCCGCGTCGAATCCGGGATAGGCCTTGGGATCCTTGGCGATGTCATCCGCCTCGTGGGCGTCGAGCCAGTGATCGAAGAATCCGCGCAGCTTGGCCCGGGTGCGGGGATCTTGGACCATCCGGCGGGCCTGTGCGCGGACCTGGTCCGGGCTGGAGAGTTCTCCGCTATCGGCAGCCTTCCGCAGCGCCTCGTCCGGCAGTGAATCCCACAGCACGAGGGCCAGTCGCGCGGCGACGGTGTGGTCGTCGTGGCGGCCCAAGGATTCGGGATAGAGGAAGCGCGGGGAGGTCATCGTCGCCAGCACCGAGCGCTTCACCGAGTCTTCGAGGGCGACTTCGGGTTTGAACCACGCATCCACCACACGGTGCCGCAGGTCGCCCTCCAGAGGGCGTCGGAAGGCCCTCTCGGCAAAGCGGGCGCAGAAGTCCTGCATCCGGGGGGCGAGGTCGGCCCGGTTCGTCATCTTGGAAGGAAGGTCGGCGAGGTGACCGATGCGGGAGGCGACCCGTTCCGAGGTTTCGGTTCCGGCGCGCGTGACCGAATGCCACCATTCCTTGGACACCGAGGCTCCGTGCTCGTAGCCGAGGCTGGCATCGTCGGCGGGAAACACCGTTCCGATCACCGGCGTCGCCGAGGAGGTCTCCGGCGACAGGACCGAAGCGGGAATCGGCGTCCACGGTCCCTGAGGCGGCTTCCACTCGAGGCGGATGGCGGCCGTCTTTTCCTTGAACTTGAAGAAATCGAGGCGGAGGGGATAGCTGCGCCCCCCGAGCAGGTACAGCGAGCCCGATCCTTGGCGCTCGGCCCCGCCGGAACTCACCCACAGGTCGACCAGAGCCAGCTCGCGTTTGGCGTCGGAGTCGTCGCGTCGGTTGCTGTCGCCGGCCGCGAGGTCGGTGTTGATGTAGAGGCGCGCTCCGTTGGGGGTCGTGACCCGGAACTGGTATTCGCCCGAATCCGGCGCGAGCAACGAACCGGTCCAGGCGATGGAGAATTGGTCGGCGGTGATGCCCGCGGTCGAGGAGTTCGTGCCGAAGTCGAACCGGACGACCGGGTCGGTCCGCTTCAGCACCGACTTCTCCTTCTTGTTCATCCCATTCGACTGGAAGTACTCCGCCTGGAGCCCGCCCGGTTTCGTGGCCCGTCGCACGGGGGTGAACCCGCTCAGCAGGTCGGCGACCGACTCCCGGTAGCGGCGTTGGGTGAGTCGACTGAACTCGATGTGAGCCCGGGTGTTCCGGGCTCGGGCCTGGGGAGAATAGAAGGCCCCGTGGATGTATTCGGCGACCGCGAGGGACTCCGTCTCCGAGGTCTTCTCTTTCCGGTCGTCGGGCATGGTCCGGTGGATGTACCGGGCCAGTGAGGCCACCGACTGTTCGCCGTGCAGTGTCTCGTCGTACTGACCTGCCACTCCTTCGCCCTGCATCCCGTGGCAGCGCGCACAATCCTGCCGATAGATGGACTCCCCGGATCGTCCGGAAGCCACCGGCTTGACCGCCGGAGTCTCGCCGCTGCCGCCCCGCCGACCGGCACATGCGGCCAGCACCGAGGCGACCAGCGCCAGGAATATCCAAGGTGAAGGTCTGTGCATGCGGCTCAGATCCCCCAATTCCGGACCCCGATCAATCGTCAAATTCGGGGAGAGATTCCGCGGGGCGGGATTTCGGGTGATGCTTGCCTTGAGCTGCGAATTCGCAGGCAATGGTGACCTGGATGAAACGGTGGGGATGGATCCTGTTCAGTGTGTGGCTGGGTTGCCTGGCCGAGGGGGTGCGCACCCCCGAGCTGTCGGTCCAGGGATCGGACACCATGGTGGTGCTGGCCCAGCGCTGGGCCAGCGGGTACATGGGTCGTCATCCGGAGGTGCGGATCCAGGTCAGCGGGGGCGGATCCGGCACCGGAGTCGCCGCGCTCGTCAACCGCACCGCCGACGTGGCGACCTGCTCCCGGAAGATCCGGGCCCGCGAGGTTGAAGCGTATGTCCGTGCCTTCGGCGTGCGTCCGCGGGAGTATCCGGTGGCGATGGATGCGGTCCTGGTGCACGTCCATCCGTCCAACCCCGTGAAGTCGCTGGATTTCGCGCAGTTGGCGGGCTTGTTCTCGGGGCGCATCCGGAACTGGAAGGAAGTCGGAGGGCCCGATCTGCCAGTGGTCCTCTATGGGCGGGAAAGCAGTTCGGGCACCTGCGAATTTTTCAGGGAAACCGTGCTTCAGGGGGGCGACTATTCTTCGCGCATGCAGACCCTTCAGGGCAGTGCCCAGGTGGCGGCCTCGGTGGCCACCGATCCGGCGGGGCTGGGCTTCTCGGGCGGACTTCCCGGTTCGGGAACCCGTCGACTCAGCTTGGCTCAACGTCCCGGTCAGAAGGCCGAGGCGGCCTCCGAGGAGACGGTCCGCACGGGGCGGTATCCGCTGTGGCGACGACTCTACCTGTATGTCCACACCCCGGTGGATCAGGGACGGGTCCAGGACTGGGTGGGTTGGATCCGGAGCGAAGCGGGCCAGTCGATGTTGGCTGAACTGGGATTCTACCGGCTCGACCGGTGAACGCCCCGCAGCAATCCCACGAGGGCGTCGTGCGGATTCCGGCTCGACCGGCCGAGGTTGAACCGGGAAGGGTGGCATCCACAGGGGACACCCGATGTCTTGACCCCGTCGTACCCCTCAAGGAGCCTGTGCGCCACGCTCCAACGCTGTCATCTCCTATGAAAAAACGATCCTGGAAAATCGCCGGAATCAACTTCGACCACTTCCACATGGGCGACCTGCTTCGCTACGCCCACGAGCATCCCAATGCCGAGATCGTCGGCATCAGCGACGAGCAACCCGCTCGCATGGAAGAGGCCGTCCGCAAAGGGTTGGTGCGCCGGGATCAGGCCTTCACCGATTACAAGGAGTGTCTCGAGAAGACCAAGCCCGACGTCGTACTGCTCTGCCCGGCGGCCTCGAAGCACGGCGAGTGGGTCAAGAAGGTGGCTCCCTACGGCGCGCACCTGATGGTCGAGAAGCCCTTCGCCGCCTCGCTCAAGGAGGCCGATGCGATGGTCAAGTGCATGAGCAAGGACCAGCGCCTGATGATCAACTGGCCCCTCCAGTGGGTGGCCTCCCACCGAAAGTCCTACGAGCTCGTCTCAAGCGGCAAGATCGGCGAAGTGTTGAATGTCTGGCATATCGGCGGCAATCGCGGGCCCCTGTTCCACGGCGCCGACAAGGACGAGAAGACGCCGGCCCAGGTGGCCAAAGAGAAGCCGCATTCCTGGTTCTACAAGAAGGCCCACGGCGGCGGATCGCTGCTCGATTACCTCGGCTACGGCACCACGCTGGGCACCTGGTATCAGGGCGGGCGTCGGCCCATCGAGGTGACGGCCGTGGTGGATGAACCGGCCGGTCTCGAGGTCGACGAGCACAGCATCGTCGTGGCCCGCTACGCGCACGGCCTCTCCAAGTTCGAGACCCGTTGGGGCACCTTCACCGATCCATGGATCATCCAGCCGCAGCCCAAGTGCGGGTTCGTGATCCTGGGCACCGAGGGCACGGTGAGCAGCTACGATTACGACGACTACGTCACGGTCCAGACCCGCAAGAAGCCGGTACCCCATCAGTTGCCGGCTCCCGCGCCGAAGGCTCCGAACCAGAACCCCGTCCAGTACTTGCTGCATTGCCTCGACAAGGGCGTGCCGCTGGAGGGACCGGTGAGCCTGCCCATCAGCCGGATCGGCCAGGAGATCGTCGATGCCGCCGTGAAGAGCGCCCAGCTCAAGAAGGCCGTCAAACTGGCCTGATAACGGGCGAATGCGGGGGTTGCCCGCAGATCCGAACGACGGGGCCGGGGAGTCGATGGTGATTCTCCGGCCCCTCGTTTTTCGACCTGCCTGGGTCGGCCCGGTGGTTCCAGGACATTCCGGCCACTCTCGCCGGGGCTTCCTTCCCGCGGTGGGTTCGGACAGACTCCCACCCATCATGACCAAGGCCGTCATCCTCGCCGCTGGAAAGGGGACCCGCATGGGCGACCTCACCCAGGAGATCCCCAAACCCATGCTGTCGGTGCAGGGGCGTCCGATCCTCGAGCACATCGTCGAGGGCCTGAAGGAGGTCGGTGTCCGCGAGTTCCACCTCATCACCGGTTGGCGTGCCGAGGTCATCGAGTCGCATTTCGGCGACGGCTCCCGCTTCGGAGTCCGGATGAGCTATTCCCGTCAGGTCGTTCAGGATGGCACCGGCAAGGCTCCGGAATTGGCCAAGGAGTTCGTGGGTGGCGATGACTTCGTGCTCACCTACGGCGACATCCTGGTGAAGCCCGAGACCTACCGGCACATGATCGAGCGCTGGCAGGCCGGGGCCTTCGACGGGGTGCTCACGGTGACCGCCGGGGAAGATGTCACCAAGGGCGGGTTGTTCTTCTTCGATGACGAGCGGTTCTGCCTGACCCGCCTGGTCGAGAAGCCCAATGCCGCCCAACTGGAGACCCTCCGATCCGAAGGATGGATCCGCCCGGGCAAGCCCGTCTGGTACAATGCGGGCATCTACCTCTTCAAACCGTCGCTCTTCGATTACACGGCCCGATTGCAGAAGTCGCCGCGAGGCGAGTACGAGTTGACCGACGCCCTTTCGGCCATGATCGCCGAGGGCAAGGTGCTGGCCGGGCTCCAGATCGCCGGCCGTTGGGTCGATGTCCGTGACCCCGAGGTGCTGGCCTCGCTCCAGGCATGAGCGCCCCCGGAACGACTCCGACCGGATCCACGCAACCCCGACTGCGCCTGAGGCTGACGCCGGCCGCCGAATACGCGGTCCGGACCGGTCACCCTTGGGTGTACGCTGAGCGCATCCGCGAGAGCAATCGAGAGGGGGTCTCCGGCGAGATCGCCGTGGTCTACGACCGCAAGGACCGCTTTCTGGCGCTGGGCCTGTACGATCCCGACTCGCCGATCCGCTTCCGCGTCCTCCATTCCGGCAAGCCGGTGATGGTCGACGAGGCCTGGTGGCGCGCGCGCCTGACGGCCTCTCTGGCCCGTCGCGAGGGCGTGGCCACCGACCAGACGAATGGCTTGCGCTGGATCAACGGGGAGTCGGATGGATGGCCGGCGATGGTGGTCGACCAGTACGCGGGCACGCTGGTGCTCAAGCTCTATTCGGCGGTCTGGTTGCCGCGCGTGGCCGACCTGACCCGGTGGTTGGTCGAGGCTCTCCGGCCCGAGCGCATCGTCTTGCGTCTCAGCCGCAATGCCGCCCTGGGCTTCGAGCAGGCCGGATACCACGACGGACAGAATCTCTGGGGTGACGACACCGCCCCGTCGGTGGTGTTCCTCGAAGACGGCATCCGCTTCTGGTCCGATGTAGTGAAAGGTCAGAAGACCGGGTTCTTCCTGGACCAACGCGACAACCGTCGCCGCATCGGCCAGTGCTCGGCCGGCCTGGACGTGCTCAACGCCTTCAGTTTCAGCGGAGGGTTCTCGCTCCATGCGGCCCGGGGCGGCGCGCGCAGCGTGACCGATCTCGACATCTCCCCGCACGCGCTCGAGGCCGCCCGACGCAATTTCGAACTCAACGCCGCCGATCCCCGCATCGCCGCGGTCCGTCACGAGTCCGTGCAGGCCGATGCCTTCGCCTGGCTGGAACGCAGCACCGAGCAATTCGACATCGTCATCTGCGATCCGCCCTCGCTGGCCAAGCGCGAGACCGAACGGGCCGGCGCCATCGAGGCCTATCATCGACTGGCGGTGAATTCCATCGCCCGGGTACGTCCCGGCGGGCTGCTCCTGGCGGCCTCATGTTCGGCCCATGTGACGCCCGAGGAGTTCTACGCGGCGGTCACCGAGGCCGCGCACCGCAGCGGCCGCCGCTTCGGAGATGAGGTGTACACCGGCCACGCCCCGGATCACCCGGCCACCTTCGACGAAGCCCGCTACCTCAAGGCCGCCTACCTGCGCTTCGAGCCCCGCACGCCCTGATCGAGGGGGAACTGAGACTTGGGTCGGGGCTCGGGTCGCCGGGGCCGGGGATCCGTTTCCGGCGGCGGCCGTCGATCGCACTCCAGAAGCCGGAGTCATGTCGCGAATCACCCCATCGGAGGCTTGCGGTCGGCGGGCAGACTCCGATGTTTGGAGGGTCATGCGATCAGGACTATCGAGTGGTTGGAGCAGGGGAATCCTCCAGGGGGTCGTTGCAGGTTTTTGCGTGGTCTCGGCCAGCGCGGGTGAGTTCAAGGCCCAGTTGGGCCCCTCCATGGACAAGTGGATGTACCCCTTCGAGTTCGGCACCGGCGGTTCCCGGCCGGTGGCTCCCACCTTCGCCTCGTTCGATCCGCGCTTCGACACCCGCGATGCCGAGTTCCTGCTGGGTTGGCAAACCGCATCGGTGATCCCCACCAATGCCGCGCCGAGCCGGTACCTCCTGAAACGCGTTCGCCTCAACCTCACGGTGGGGCGGGACTTGGTGAACAATGCCACGGGGGAGCGGGTGACGTTTTTGTATGACCCGTCCTTCGACAGCTACAAAACCCATTTGTCGCCGCAGGATCCTTCCTATCAACCCGATCAGGATGCCGGCCGACCGGTCGAGATCTTCGGAGTGGGTTTCCGCAATGGATTCGATGCGGTCGGTTACACGGAAGACAGCTCCTTCGGTGTGGTCGGCGCCTTCACCTCGAACACCATTTCCATCGGCACCCGCAACTCGTTCGCGGCCGTGTTCAATCCGAAGGGCGAACTGATCGACATCGCCAATCATGTGGGTCAGGCCAACGCCGCTTGGACACAGCCCCCCTTCGAGGCCCGGCCCTGGGCCGTGGGTCAGACTGATGGCGTGAATTCCGGTGAGAGTGTTCCTTTGGGCAGCACCTTTCGCTTCGATCTCGAGTTGTCCGATCCGCTCATCGCCGGGTATGTGGCCCGAGCGCTGGCCTCCGGTCGATTGTCGCTCATGGTCAGTTCGCTGTCGCCGGCCAAGCAGGTCACTCCGGGCGGCACCGGATTGGGAGGTACCGGAGCTTACCCGCAATGGTCCACGCGCGAAGACAATCTCTTCCCCGGGCCGGTTCTGGAAGTGGAGGGTGTCGTGCTTGGCGACACCGATGCCGATGCCGATGGATTGCCTGACGACTGGGAGCGTCTGTCTTTCGGAAACCTGGAACAGGGTGCCTCGGGCGATCCCGACGGAGACGGTTCCACCAACCTCGCCGAATGGGCTGCTGGCACCGATCCCTTGTCCGCGGTCCAGGTTCTCAAGCTCACCTTTGGCGGTACCGAGAATCGGCCCACGATCCAATTCCCCATCCGCCCCAACCGGATCTACTCGATCGAACGCAGCACCGATCTGAAGACCTGGGTCGAGGCACCGGGTGAACTCACCTATCTGGCCGCGGGTTGGGCCGCGTGGTCCGGGACCGACGCAACGCCTGCCGAGGCCCGCTTCCTCCGGGTCCGCGTCCGCCCGGAATAGCCTCTGGGGCCCTGGCGTTCAAAGCCGGAGCTTTGGGGCCTGTTCTTTCAACGGCCCTTTCAACGGGCCCTCGTGCTCAAGCGCGGTAGGCCAGGATCAGCAATCCGAGGCCGGCGAGGATCCGGTACCATCCGAACAGGCTGAAGGTGTGCGAGCGCACATAGCCCAACAGCCACTTCACCACCACGAAGGCGGTCAGGGCCGCGACCACTCCGGCCAGGGCGATCATCGACCAGGGTTCGTGGGCTTCACCGTGACGCAGGGCGTCCAGGGTTTCCTTGGCTCCGGCGGCCATCAGTGTCGGGATGCCCAGCAGGAACGAGAACTCGGCCGCCGCATTGCGGGACAGGCCCAGGGCCAGAGCGATCAGGATCGTGGTCCCGGAGCGGGAAGCCCCGGGATAGGCTGCCGCGATGAGTTGACCGACGGCCACGGCTAGGGCGATGGCCCAGGTGATCCGGTCGGTGGTGCGGCGTCCATAGAGCCAGCGTTCGAGGCCCACGAAGAGCACGCCACCCACCAGGGTCGCCCAGGCCACCGGAGTCAGCGTCTTGGGTAGTTTCAAGCCCGCCTTCTTGAGGGCCAGCCCCCCGATGGCCGTGACCACGAAGGCCGCGACCAGCTTGAACAGGTAGTCTTGGTTGGCCGGTTCGCTCCAGCGGGTGATCAGGCTGCGCACCCGATCGGCGAACACCGCCACCACCGCCAGCACCGCGCCCACCTGGATCACGGTGTTGAAGAGATCCGAGAAGTGCCGCCCGGCCAGGCGCTCGGCGATGAGCAGGTGGCCGGTGGACGACACCGGCAGGAACTCGGTGACGCCTTCGATGACGCCGAGCAGGACCGCGAAGAGCCAATCAGTCATGGGCAGGGAGAGCAGTGGGGTTGAACCGGGGGGATCGAATCGGGAATGAGGACGGCCCTGGGGCGGCAGGTCAGCGGGCCGGGGTTTCCTCGGGCAAGGGTTGACCGCGGGTTTCCGGAGCGAAGGTCAGGGCCACGAGACCCAAGAGGTACACCGCACACATGGTCACGCCGGCATAGCGCAGCGGCATGGCGGGGTCGGTGGTGCCGGTGTCCTTGTAGACCACCCCGGTGAGCAATCCCAGCAGGGCCGGTCCGCTGGCGGCCACGAAGCGCCCGACGTTGTAGCAGAAGCTGGTGCCCGTGCTGCGCAATCGGGTGGGGAAGAGTTCCGGGAAGTAGATCGCGTAGCCGCCGAAGACCGACAGCGTGCCGAAGCCCATCAGCGGCACCAGCCACAGGTCGCTGAAGTCGCGCAGGAACCAGAACGTGGAAGCCACCGAGGTCATGGCCAGGATGAAGGACACGGCGAAAGCCGGCTTGCGCCCCACCCGCTGCGAGAGCAGCCCGAACCCGTACACGCCGAAGAAGGCACCGAGGTTTTGGATCATGGAGGTGATGCCGGTCCAGTAGGTCAGCTTGCCCGCCAATTGCGCCCCGCTCAGGCCCTCGGCCTGGAACTTCTGGGTCAGCACCAGGCGCACCAGCTCGAAGCTGAAGAAGGCGATGCCCCAGACTCCGATCACGCCGGCCAAGGCCAGCAGCAGGCCGACGACCGCGCGGCTGCGGTACCGGGTGTCGCCGCCGCCGCCGTACACCACCCAGAGCCCCGCGGCCAGCGCCGCCAGCGAGAAACCCAGGACCACCGTCTTGATGAGCGAAAACCCGGGCAGGACCATGGTCTTGCTCCAGGAAGCCGGCCCCAAAAAGCCCAGCAGAATGCCGGTCAGCAACAGCAGTCCAGCCACCGTGGCGGGTCGCCGCCAGTTCGGGTTGCCGAAGAGTTCGCCGTAGTCGCCGAGCTTCTTCATGTCCATACCCGAAGCCTTCATCTGCACCCAGCGTTCGGGTTCCTTGAGATTGCGTCGGATGACCACCACCAGCAGGGCGGGGAAGGCGCCGATGATGAACATCCAGCGCCAGGCGGCCCAGCCACCGAGCGATCCGAGCACCCCCGTGGTCTCCAGGTGTCCGAGGCTCATGCTGGTGACGGCCGCGCCGATGTTGCCGACGGTAGACAATGCCTGCAGCAGGCTCAGCGCGTAGGGGCGGGCCTTGTCGGGCATCACCTCCGCCACCAGGGCCACGCCCACCGCGAACTCACCGCCGACGCCGAGGCCGGTGATGAAGCGGTAGAGGGCGAAATCCCAGAAGGCCTGCGACAGCGCGCTCAAGCCGGTGCAGCCCGAGTACATGAGGATGGTGATGAGCATCGTCTTGGCGCGGCCGATGCGGTCGCCGAGCACGCCGAAGATCAGACCGCCGGTGGCCCAACCGAGCAGAAAGATGGCCGTCGAGTAACCGGCGTGTTCTTGCACGGAGGCGGCGATTTGGGGCGGCGTCGCATCGGGTGCGAAGGTGCCCTTGAGCAGTTCCTTCATGGCCGGCGTCCGGGCCAGGTTGAAGAGCTGCTGGTCCATGCAATCCAGCAGCCAACCCGCGGCGGCGACGATGAGGACGAACCACTGGTAGCGGTTCAGGAGCCGCCACCAGGCGACCGTATTCGTTTCGTGGCTCATGAGGAATCGCCCCGATCATGCCCTTGCGACTCCCAGAGCCAAGACGAGAAACCGGGAATGCTTGTGACAGGGGGGCTGGCCCGGTGCCCTCAGGGTTGCAAGAAGGGGATGCTCGTGGCTGCTTGGTCGCTCTTCGAGTGGCAGAGGGAGGGGGGATTCGGCTTCCGTGGTCTCGGGGCCAAGGGCAGCCGGACCGGGCCTGCGCTCGCAGGGAAGCTCGGGGAAGGAGGGGGCTTTGCGCTGCGCGCGAGGGAAAGGTTGGATCGCTTCCAGTGCTCGCTCCGACCCGGTCCCGCTGGCGCTGTTAATTCGTGAGCGGGTGGCCAGTTTTGAATCCGAGAAAACCCGAAGACGGAGCTGTTCACGCCCTCGGTGGGCGGTCCGACGGTCCGGCGAACCATCGTGGCCATCGAAGGCCTTGGAATGGACCTCCCCGGCATTAGAGGGCGTTGGTGGTGAGTGGATCGACACGTGCTTATGGGTCGACCCGAGCCGGGTCGCTTTTCAACGGGGAGCAATGAGGTGCAGGAGTGCCATTTGTCCCTAAATCCAGGGGTTAGATGAGGTTGTTTAAAATGGTAAAATAATACCAAAATAATGACATTCTGAGATCTTTTTGAAAACGTTTATCCCGCATCGAATCTTCAAAAACTACATAAAATGCCTAAAATTACCGTTGAGTACAATGTGTTGATGACGATCGTGTGTGTTGGGATTCAGGGGTTGACGCAGTTCCTGTTTGGTAGCGATTCAAAACTCGAGGGTGGCTTGCTCGGAAAAACGGTGGGGGATACGAATCCGTTTTTTGTGATTGGGGTGTTGATCATAGCGGTGCCTTTGTTGGTCTACCTCCAAATGTTGTTGGTCAGATCTTTGTGGAACAGATTGGTGAGTCCGATCACCGGGTTCATTCAAATCGATTTGGCCCAAGCCTACGCGATCGGACTGCTGATCGCCACGATTCACGGGTGAGTCTTCTATATCAAAAATCTCGTTCTCTGATTTGATGAATCGAGGTGTTTATATTGGATGCAGTGTCGTCTTGATGGTGGTTGCGGTGTTTCAGGACAGAATTCAGTCAGCTTTGGTCAAGTCGGAGCAACCGTCTTTACGGGAAGCGACTGAATCGGCAACGCCCATTCCGGATGAATCGAATTTACCCAGGCGGCCAGATTCAGCCCGGGTAGCAGAGGTGAGGTCTGCCAAATTCGCCGATTCAAAACCGTCGATCGAAGTGTTGGAGTTGTTCCTTGAGAGCCACGGATTGCCCCGCATTCTGGCTAAGGAAGTCTTGATTTACGGTTCATTGATCAACGCCGTGGTGGAAACCGGTAACAAACCTCTAACAAGAGTCTTGGCCACCGATCAGGCACTGACTTCGTGGCGCGACATTCGTGTCATGCGTTTGACGCGGAAATACCGATTGGAACCTGAGGTGATCGGCCAATTTTTTGCGGTCGTTCAGAGCAACAACCCGGCGCTGAAACCATGAACCGATACACACTGATTATTGCGGGATTGCTGGTTTTGATCCTCGGCAGGTTCGCGGGATTCATGAGCTCCCATGCGCTCCCCAAGCGAGAGATCGATCCCATTCACTCTTGGGTGGGTCATGATGCGGATTCTGTGGCTGAGAAACCTCGGAAGCCGAAGGAAGGAAAGCAGTTGGATTCAGAATGGTACTTGGATCCGGATCGCCAAAAGACCGATGCAAAATATGCAGAACGGGTTTATCGATTTTTGAAAAAGCAGGACATCATCTTGCTGGAGTTGTACGGGAACAGCCCATTTAAGCCGGAATTGGAATCGATCTTGCCGCTGCTCCGAGAGTACTTGGATGAGGATCAGGCTGTGGCAGAGTTGAGAGATACGTTTGAAGATCTCGGTAGACTCGAAAGCCTGAGGGAATACCAATCATTAGCGTTGAAAGAACGAGATGAAATGATTCAGATGCATGGTCAAAGCGTTTCCACGGAGTTGATTTATCAATCACAGCTCGAACTGTATCAATCTAAGATTCAAAAGATGTCTGCAGCCCTTCGGACTCGCCTTCAAGTCGAGTTTCCCCAACTGGACGAGGCCTTTTTCGACAGACTGTTTGCGTTGTCAATCAAGAGCAATATCCCGGATTTTCAGATAAAAGATGGAATCCAACCTGGACAGCCATTGTTTGAAAAGAACGGCCGATGGGTGCTGTGGGATGACGAGTGAGAGGGAGCTATCGGCCGCGCGGGGCCGCCTTCGCCAGTTCCCGCAGTCGCAACGCTGCGGCGACGCCGTGTTTGGCGGGATGGCGGACTGCGTGCCGGATCAGCCATTTGCGTGCCTCACTGGCGCCGGACACCCAGCGTTCGCAAATCTCAAAGGCCAACTCCGGATGATCCTTCGCGATGTCACCCAGGTGGTTGGCGACGCTGCGCTGGACATACTCAGCGGGATCATCTCGCAGCGCCTCGAGAATCGGGATCACCGGCCGCGGATCCCGGAGGAAGGCAGGGATGCGGATCGCCCAAGGGAGTCGGGGCCGGGCACCTTCGCTGCACAGTCGCCGCACATGCGGATCGGGGTCCTGCGTCCATTCCAGAAGCCGGGCCAGGGTCCGCTCCGGCCATCGGATGAGGAACGGGCGCATGGAGAACTCCGCGCTGAAGCGGCGGGTCAGCTCATATTGGGCGGCCATTGAGGTCTCGAACGGATCGCGCCCCCCGTTCTCCGCGGGGTCGAGTCCGTACAAGGCGACAAAGGACACATGGGGCAGGTAGAAGAACACCGCCAGCCCGAGCCCCTCGGTGCGCGACAGCGGCGGAGTGAGGGAGCGGGTGAGGATGGCGATGGCGTCGTCGTAAGCCGGTGGCAGATGTCGGCGAAGCGCGCGCGCCACGTGTTCGCCGCGCCGGAGGATCGACAACGGACCGAGGCCCTCCAGAGCGTCCCGCTGAAAACCAGCGGCATCGAAGTCCGGATGAACGAGCGCGATATTCTGGGCGAGACACTCGATAGCCTCGCGGTCGAGCAGTTGGGCCAGGGAGCTGCCCTTCACGATGGACCGAGGCGCCCCCGGCAGGCGCGGGCCGGCGGTGGCAGGAGGGGCCGTGTTCGAGGTCTGCATCGTGGTCACCCTGACAGTGCTACCGTCACCGGGCAATGATGCCACCGAGAGCGTGGAGCCGCCCGCCGGCCGCCGGGGTCAGCGCCGTGGTCAGGGAACAAGTTCCGAATGCGCACCCACTGCGTTTCCGCCAACGGTGAATCCTGCTGTGACTGGCCCCCTTCGAGGAGGATGGCTCACGGGTGGCGCCGCCCTGATCCAGCGGTCCAATTCCCATCAATAGGCCTTCTGCGGGATGCGTTGCCGGATCTCCCGAAGCCATTTGAGGCCACATCAACTGGCCAAAGACCGCTGGTAGTCCGGGGGCGGATCGCCATAACCGGCGCGACGCCGTGCCAAGGCGGGAGCCACGATATCCCGTCCGACATCCAAGGGGGTCTGCCAAAGTTCCTGCCACAGGCGCATCGAATTGGAGGGGTACAGGTTCGGGGATTCATCGTCGAACGCCGGTCGAAACAGGTCCACGGCGTTCTGCAATTCCTGCATCAGCTCTTCTCGTGTGGGGTGCCCAGTGAGGTCGATCACCCGCCGAAAGGCCAAGAGGTCCTTGGCATCGAGGCGCGCCAATTTGGCGATCAGGATGTCCAGAGGATGAGGAATGGTCACCGTGATGTGACCCAGGGACACGACCTTCGCCCGCTCGGCCATCAAGGGAGTGGTGCGAAAGCTGAGTCGATAGCCGAGTTCCAGGTACAGATCGGCCTGTCCTTTGCCGAGACCCAGGTGGCGGATGCGTTCGTGATGGTCTTCATCATCGTCGGAAAACAGATCCACGTCGGCGCTGGTCCAGGAACGGTTCAGCGTCAGTTGGAGCGGCGCTGAGCCGAAGAGAATGAAGTGGAACCGGCGGTCGGTGGGCAGTCCGTCGAAGAAGGTGCGCAGCAACCTTCCGGCCGGGGTGTTCCAGTCCACGTCACCGCGCCACCAGTCCCAGGTTTTGGTCGAACTCATGCTTGCGGTTTCCGATGCGGCGTCCTTGGTATCGGATGGAATAAATCCCCTGTTGGATCAGGCGATTGGTGACTTCCGGGTCTTGAGCGAGCAGTCGACCGATGCGCTGATCGCGGGCCGTCATGCTCCCTGCCTCCTTCCGGAACAGGATGCGCGCGGCGAGGCGGGATTTCCGCCACGGCCGGTCTGTATCGTCGCCCGGTATTCGCATGCCTTCCTGAATCTGCCTGATCTTGAGGGTGATTTCAATCCGGCTCCACGACCCTGGGAAATCGGAATCGAGGGCGGGGAACGCTTTCCCGAATCAGACTCGGTTGCTGTTCGGCAGTCGATGATTCGAGCAGACACCGGTGGTTGCCATGGATGACCACCCGCGCCGGGTTCCCCGCAACAGGACCATCGGTCTCCGCCGGCTCGTGGAGCGCAGACCGCCGAGTCGGATCGCTGTGGCCTTCGTGGGTGATTGCTCGGTGACGGCAGCCGTCACCCGATCAATTCGCGGATGGGTTGGCCGTGGTCGATGTCGAGGCGCTTGCGGCCGGGGATCTCGAGGCGGTGGGAGTCGAGGCCGAGTTGGTGCAGGATGGTTCCGTGAATGGAACCCTCCCTACAGCGCCGGCAGAAATCGCCGTTGGACCCCAGGCCTCTTATCCAGGGCCGTCTTTTACCGGCCGACTTCTAGACGCAGGAAGGATGTTTGGCCCAGGTTGGAGGACGCCCAGCGATCCGGCGGCACTTCAAAATCGGCCGCCCTCTCGATTTGGTCGAGGTCCGGATAGTTGCCGCAACTGGGCCACGATGGGTTCGGACAACCCAAAAAACCGACATTATATGAGTCGAGCAGCTCCCATTGGATCAAGTCCGTCGATCGAAACAGGCGACAGCGTTGGCCGGTGGGAACTCGGATTCGCAACACGGAATTGCCATTCGTCACGGTGAGAGCCATTCGCACAGAGGCACCGATATGGCGCAGATCGATGACGAACTTGCGGGGCAGCGGACACCCTCCCGAAGTGGTCTCCTGCAGGGGATAACGCATCGACAGCTCGGCCCTCCCGAGCATCGGTCGCTTCAGTCTCAGGACCGCATTGCTGACGGTGCCCTCGAGGAACGCGTGCTCAGACTCCGCGGAACTCTGATCCGCGCCAAGTCCTGCTGTCACCAGGGATCCGCGCATTTCCACAACGGAAGTGAATAGAGGGTTCGCCTCGTTGTAGCGGACCAGACTGAGCGGATTGCCGGTCCCAATGGATCGGACGATTCGGCCCACCGGCTCGTTCCCAGTCAGGCCTGCTGGAAGCCCCAGATTCGGCTGAGTGAGGAAATTGATCGGTACCTCGCGGGTATCCTCGGTGGCCACGATGGAACCCAACCAACGACCACCGAGCATCGCTTCGGTGAGATAGGGCGGGTAGGCTGGAAGTTTCCTGACCGAGAACCCGGCGAAATTGTTCATGTACATGGAGGGATTGCTTGAATCACCGACCAGGTATGAAAAAGCGGCTGAGGCTCCCACCAAAAGGTCCCGGCACCCTCCCCACCCCTTGCTCGACTGTGCTTCTTGCAGGGACTGGATGCTCAACGAATCCCAGACCCACACCTGCATCCACACCGTTTGTCCTTGGGTGTATCCACTGAGAGTTCGAATCGAAGTTCCATTTGGATTCCAAGTCCCAGGAAACTGTGTCTCCAGCCCCCGGAAGGGCATGGGTCCCCCTAGCTGGTTCGTTAGGGACAGGGCATTCGGGCCATAGACGATCTGGGCTACAAGATTGGTTCCTGTCAGCGTGCGACCGTTTGGATCCGTCACCCAAATCTCATAAATCGGTTTGGTGCCCAGAACCCTCACGTTCACTTCGCCCTGTCCCAGCACCAGGGCGGGCAGCAGAATCAGGAACAGGAGGATTCTTAGGATCATGGGTTGGGAGTTGTATTGGGACGCTCCATGATCAGGGGAGTGGTTTCTTCAGCAGAACATCTATGAAGGGGGATACGCCCGGGGTTCAGAAGGGGCAACGACTTGTTGGCACCAGAAACAGGAGTCGGGCCAGCGGGGACATGATGGGGTTGAGGTTCCGGCGGTTTGGGCTCGCAGGGAAGGGCGAAACACGAGGCGATTCGCAGGAGGGTGAATGTTCCTCACTGCGGACCATCGTGAGAACGGATGCCGCCAGGGTCGGAGATCGAGTTCCGAATTCGTATCCGCTGTATTTCCGCCAACGGTGACTGCTGTTGTGACTGGTCCACTTCGAGGTGGATGGCTCACGGGTGGCGCCGCCCTGATCCAGCGGTCCAATTCCCATCAATCGGTCTTCTGGGCGAGGCGCTGCCGGATCTCCTTGAGCAATTTGCGCCCTCGGTCCGGGTTGCCTCGTTGCTGGCGTGCAACGAAGCGGGCTTCCGCCTGACGTTCGGCCAGAACATGGGTGACGAAGTTGTCAAAGAGCCGTTGGATACTGGTCCCGGAGTCCCGCGCCACGCTCAGCAAGGCCTTGTGTCGAGATTCGTCGCACCGATAGGGAATCGTTTTCATGCTATGGCTTTCAAATGTCGAGCAGGGGTCACCACCTTCGGCGACGTGAATTTGAGTTCGCCTCGTCCAAAGTCTTGGATGTTGTGCGTGACCAAGTGTTCCACGCCACCGGCGATCGCCAGTTCCAGCACGTGATCATCCGCCGCATCCGGCAAATTGGGCCGCCACCGGAAATAAACAGGCTGCCAGATGGCCGCCGCACAGAAGTCGTCCAGCAAGGCCTCCCGTTCCGCCGCTGTGACCGGCACGCGCCGCCACAGACTTTCCCGATGGACCAGTTCCTCATACTCGGCGAACAGGGCCGCACCCATGACCGCTTGGTCTGCCCGGGCCAGACACCGATCCAGAACTTCCGCACTCGCGCCCTCCGCGCTGCGTAGGGCAGCGACGAAGACGTTGGTATCCTGCACGATTTCCACTCTGTCACGATGATATCACCCGTGATGTCAGTCAAGCGAGGTGTCGGAACCGTTTCGGCGGGCGGTCCAAAGACCGGTCGGAGAGTGTGTGACAGACGGGGGACACCCAGTTGTGGATCAGGCTGAGCTGCGTTTGCGCCCTCAGTGAGGCGAGGAGAGTCGGGTGGTCACCATCGTCACCGCCCCACGACGGTTCCTTGTGTCTGGATCTTCGGAGTTGCCGGCTCGTCGGGTGCAGACCGGCGAGTCTGATGGCCGCGGCCTTCGTGGACGATTGCCCGGTGATAGCGGCGCTCACCCGATCAATTCGCGGATGGGTTGGCCGTGGTCGATGTCGAGGCGCTTGCGGCCGGGGATCTCGAGGCGGCGGGAGTCGAGGCCGAGTGGGTGCAGGATGGTCGCGTGGATGTCGGTGACGTAGTGGCGGTTCTCGGCGGCATGGAAGCCGATCTCGTCGGTGGCTCCGTGCACGATGCCCTGGCGCAATCCGCCGCCGGCCATCCAGACGCTGAATCCGAGGATGTGGTGGTCGCGGCCGTCGGACCCCTGGTTGGAATCCCCTTGTTTTGGGCTCGTATGCACAGGTGAGTTGATAGAATACAACAAAGCGTCGTTGATGGCGTTTAAAGTTGAAAAAAGATAATAATAAGCCATTTTAGGCGCGTTTGAATATTTTAGACAATACCTCCGATGAGGCATTGCTCCAGCTGCTGGGTCAGCGGCTAGCGCAGTTGCGGCTGGCCAAGAACCTGACGCAAGGGCAGGTCGCCGAGCAGGCGGGGGTGGGCCTGCGGACGGTGCAACGGCTCGAGTTGGGCGCGTCCGCGACGCAATTGTCCGGGTTTTTGCGGGTCTGCCGGGTGCTCGGGTTGGTGGAGCGCCTGGATTTGCTCGTCCCGGCAGCGGTGGTCAGCCCGATGGCGCAGTTGAAGCAGGCCGGCCGGAAGCGGCGACGCGCTTCGGGCAAAAAGACGGTGACCATCCCACCGAGCCAATGGACATGGGGTGAGCGGGCATGATCGCCAAGGTCCAGCTGTGGGGCCGGACGATCGGCGCGGTCTCGCTCGAAGAAGGGCGGGATGTCACGGCCTTCGAGTACGATCCCCAATTCGCCCGCAGCGGGATCCAACTGTCGCCGCTGGTGATGCCGCTGAGCGGGCAGATCCATCAGTTTCCTGAGCTGCCACGAAACACCTTCCATGGCCTGCCGGGGTTGCTCGCGGATTCGCTGCCGGATCGGTTTGGCAATGCGTTGATCGACGCTTGGCTGGCAACGCAAGGGCGCACGCCGGAGAGTTTCAGCGCGGTGGAGAGGCTCTGCTATACCGGCACGCGCGGCATGGGAGCGCTGGAGTTTGCACCGGTGCTGGGGCCGAAGCCGCGCAAGGCCTCGAAGCTGGAAGTGGATGCGATGGTGCGGCTGGCGGGTGAGGTGCTGACGCAGCGTGGTCAGTTGCAGGGGCATCTTCATGCGGCGGGAAAAGCCAAAGCCCTGCGCGATATCCTGACCGTGGGCACTTCGGCCGGTGGAGCGCGTGCCAAGGCGGTGATCGCGTGGAACCGCCAGACCCAGGAGGTGCGCTCAGGACAGATCGCGGCGGGCGATGGCTTCGAATATTGGCTGATGAAATTCGATGGGGTGGCCGGTAATCGGGACAAGGAACGGGAAGACCCCAGGGGCTATGGGGCCGTAGAGTTCGCCTATCACCTGATGGCGAGAGCGGCGGGCATCACCATGAGCGAGTGCCGCCTGCTGGAAGAGAATGGTCGGCGGCATTTCATGACCCGGCGCTTTGATCGGCTGGCTGGCGGGCAGAAACTGCACCTGCAGTCCCTCTGCGCCCTGGCTCATTTCGATTTCAACCAGCCCGGAGCCTACGGTTATGAGCAGGCGCTGCTGGCGATCCGTCGGCTCGAGCTGCCGATGGCGGCCGTGGAGGAACAGTTCCGCCGGATGGTGTTCAACGTCGTCGCGCGGAATCAGGACGACCACGTGAAGAACATCGCATTCTTGATGAACCCGTCGGGTGAGTGGTCCCTCGCACCGGCGTTCGATGTGACCTACAGCTACAACCCAGCGGGCACTTGGACTGGCACCCACCAGATGACGCTGAACGGCAAGCGGGATGGCTTCACTCGGGAGGATTTTGCGCTGTGCGCCCGGTCGGCGCTCATGAAGCGTGGGCGGGCCGCGACGATCCTTGAGGAAGTTCAGGCGGCGGTGGAACGCTGGCCGGAGTTCGCCGCGGCTGCCGGAGTTCCCGATGAGTGGCGGGACAAGATCCAGAAGGCCCACCGGCTGACAATTCCGAAGGCGTGAGCCGTGAGCGCCGGCCGTCACAGGGCCAAAGGCCGGGCCTCCATTCCTCCAGACCCTGGAATCGGATCGGAGCTTTCAGCAAACGGTGTCGGCGCTCGGCGCGGGTCGGCGATGGAGCCGTGACGGCGGCGCTCAGCCGATGAGTTCGCGGATGGGTTGGCCGTGGTCGATGTCCAGGCGTTTGCGGCCGGGGATCTCGAGGCGGCGGGAGTCGAGGCCGAGTTGGTGCAGGATCGTCGCGTGGATGTCGGTGACGTAGTGGCGGTTCTCGGCGGCGTGGAAGCCGATCTCGTCGGTGGCCCCGTGCACGATGCCCTGGCGCAATCCGCCGCCGGCCATCCAGACGCTGAATCCGAAGATGTGGTGGTCGCGGCCGTCGGAACCCTGGGTGCCGGGCGTGCGTCCGAACTCGGTGGCGAAGACCACCAGGGTCTCGTCGAGCAGGCCTCGGCGTTGGAGGTCGGTGAGCAGGGCGCCGATGGGTTGGTCCACCGCCCGCGCCAGGCCTTCGTGGTTGGCCTTGAGGCCCGAGTGGGCGTCCCAGGCGCCAGCCCCGCCGCCGCCATGCTGGATCTGGATGAACCGCACGCCGCGCTCCACCAGGCGTCGGGCCGCCAGCAGTTGCGATCCGAACTCGCGGCACTGCGGGAGGTCCAGCCCATAGAGCGCCCGGGTCTCGGCGGTTTCCTTCGAAAAATCGACCACGTCGGGCACCGACGACTGCATGCGCCACGCCAATTCGTAGGAGGCGATCCGCGCCGCGATGGCCGGGTCCTGCGGGTATTCGATGCCCCGCAATTCGTTGAGCGTGCGGACCAGGTCGACGCCGTCGCGCTGGCCCGCCCGGAACAGGGCGTGTTCGGGTCGGCTGAAATCCAGCGGATGGGCGGCATCGATCCGCAGCGGCACGGCGTCGTGCGCGGGGCCCAGGTAGTGGCCGTCGCGCTTGTTCCAGTACTCGCGGGTGCCCATCGACACGAACTGGGGCAGGTTCTCGTTCAGCGATCCCAGCCCGTAATGCACCCAGGCTCCGAGGGTGGGGAAGTCGCCGTCGTTCTGGTGCCGGCCCGAGTGGAACTGCGTTTGGGCTCCATGGTTGCTGTCGGTCGTCCAGAGCGATCGCACCAGCGCCAGGCGGTCGGCGTGCGCGGCGATGTGGGGAAACCAGTCGCTGATTTCCATACCGCTCTGACCGTGCTTGCGGAAGCCCACCTGGAGCGGAAAGAGGGTGTTGCGCTGGTTGCCGTTGGCATCCGGGACCACCAACCGCTCGAGGGCCAGTTTCTTCGGGTCCTGCACCGAGGCGAAGGGCGTCTCGGCGATGGTCTTGCCCGCGTACTTCGTGAGCATGGGCTTCGGATCGAAGCTCTCCATGTGGCTGACCCCGCCGTTCATGAAGAGCCAGATCACGTTCTTGGCCTTCGGCGTGAAATGAGGGCGACCGTCGGGAGGTGTCCACGGGCCCGAGCCGGAAGCGCGAGCCTCACGGTGGAGCAGCGAGCCCAGGGCCAGGCCCGTGAAACCCATGCCCAGGTCGGCGAGGAAGGCGCGGCGGGGCCGTGAGGGAGTGGTGGGCGGAGTCATCGGAGCGTCACGAAATCACCGTGGTTGACCAGCGACCAAATCAGCCGAGCCCGGGCATTGGCCCCGGTAGTCCCCCCGGAGTCCTCGGCCTTCCACGCTCGCAGGGCGGCGGTGGCGGCCTGCCGTTCCTCGGGGCGCGGTTCGAATCCCAGGAGCTGTTCGAAGGCGTGGCGCACGAAGGATTCATCTCCGGGATCGCCGGCCGTGGCTTCGAGCCTCCGCGCGATCTCCGGGGCGCACTCGCCCACCAGGCGGCCATTGAGCAAGGCCAGCGCCTGTTGCGGCACGATGCTGGTCTCGCGCCGGTAGCACTCCTTGACCAGAGCCTCATCGAAGGTGGTGAGGAAGAGGTTCCGGTCGTTGTTGGAGTGTTGGAAATACAGGCTGCGCCGTCGGGAAGACTCCTGCTCGGCCGGGGGCACCGGAGGTCCACCGCGGGTGGGATCGAGACGGCCGGCGTGGGCCAGCACCGCATCCCGGATCACCTGCGATTCGAGGCGGATCGGCGTCCGTCGCCACCAGTGCCGGTTGTCCGGATCACGGGCCAGTTCCGCCTCGGCTCCGGCCAAGCTGGAATCCATGCGGTAAGCGGCCGAGGTGACCATCAGCCGGTGGAGGTGCTTGAGGCTCCAACGATGATCCACCAGCTCGCTGGCCAACCAGTCGATCAAATCGGTGTGCTCGGGCGTGCCGCCCTTGCGGCCGAAGTCGAAGAGGGCCGGGGCCAAGGGCGCGCCGAAATGCCGGTTCCACACGTGATTCACCGCCACGCGCGCGGTCAGCGGGTTTCGGGCGTCGGTGATCCAGCGGGCCAGCGCCGTGCGTCGGCCGGTGCTGTGGTGCGGGAATGGCACGGCCGGGTCGTCCTTGGTGGAATCCAGGAATCGGGTAGCGACCCAGTTCGCACCGGTCAGCGGTGCGAAGGTGTCCGTAGGGGAGGGTTCCCGGGCGGCCTCCTTCTCGAGGGCGGCGAGCCGCTCGGTTTGCGTCGCCAATTCCTTGGCCACGGCGTCCTTCTTGCCCGCCTCGGTCGTCGCGAGTTTCTGCTCCGTTTCGGCCAGCGTCAGTCGATGGCGTGCGAGCTTCTCACGGCGCTCGGCCGTCACGGCGGCGCGTCGTGCCGACTCGGTTGCGTGGGCCGCGGTGGTTGAGTTCGAGCCGTCATGCCACGAAGTGCGCTGGGCCTCGGCGCGTCGGACCACACTCTCGAATCGGGCCTCGGCCACGGCGATCTTCGCGGCGGCCGTTTTTTGCTCCGGAAGGCCCGCCGTCGGAGCGGTTTGCCCTGAAGGACTGGCGCCCGCCGGGGTCGTCCGCGAAGCGCGGGAAGCCTCCGCGCGGGCGACTTCGGAGCGCACCGCGTCGAGTTCCTGCCGGGCCGCACGCACGTGCGTCTCGCACACCCAGAGGCGCCGCTCGGGCTGCCACGCGGTCGCCGGCAGGTCGATGGCCCGGATGCCCGGGAGCGCCACTCCCAGCAGCGCAGGCACGCCGGGCGACATGACCAGGGATCGATCGGGTTGCGTCTCCTGACCTCGCACGAAGCGGTAGGTCGGTGTTTCGGGATCCCGATCAAAGGCCCGGGGCACGGCATCGCGAGCCGGGTCGACCTCGCCCGGTACCAGGTCCATGCGCACCTGATAAGGCTCGAAGAAGGCCCGCATCCGGTAGTAGTCGGTCTGGGGCAGGGGATCGTACTTGTGGTCGTGGCATTTGGCGCAGTTGAGCGTCAGCCCGAGGAAGGCCTTGCCGACATGTTCCACGGTCTCGTCGAGCCATTGGTTGCGGTTGAAGAGGAAGTAGTTCCGCGCCAAGAACCCGGTGGCTCTCAATTGCCCGAGATCGTCGGGATGCGATTCGTCGGCGGCGAGCATCCGGCGGATCATCTCGTCGTAGGGCAGATCGGCATCGAGGGATTCGACGAGCCAGTCGCGCCAATGCCACAGGTGTCGTGCGCTGTTGCGGTGCTGGTCGCCCAGGCCCCACGGGTCGCTGTAGCGCCACACGTCCATCCAATGGCGGGCCCACCGTTCTCCGTGGCGCGGGTCTTCCAGCAGTCGGTCCACGGTGCGATCGTATGCGTCGTCGGATGCGTCGGCCAGGGCTTGCCGCATCTCGGCGTCGGTAGGTGGCAGGCCGATCAGGTCGAGATAGAGGCGACGGATCTGCAGGCGACGTGGGGCTTCGGGGCGGGGGTTCAGACCGGCCGTTTCCAGACTCCTCGCCAGAAAGGCGTCGATGGGGTTTCGGACCCACGAGACGTGGTTCACCTCGGGCACCGGCGGCCGTGATCGAGGGCGGAAGGACCAGTGGTCGCGTGGATCGGGCTCTGGAAGTTCGCCCGCGGGCGCGGGGGCCCCGTCGGTGATCCAACGGGTCAGGAGAGCGCTCTGTTCGGAGCTGAATGGTTGCCCCTCATGCTCGGGCGGCATGTGCTCGTCCGGGTCGGTGCTCGTCACTCGGGAGAGCAGGGATGATTCGGCGGGTTTCCCGGGGACCAGCACCGGCCCGTGTTTTCCTCCGCGGAGCATCGAGGCCACGGTGTCCAGGCGCAGGCTCGCCTTCTGTTGGAGCGCGCCATGGCAGGAGAAGCACCGCTCGCGCAGCAACGGCTTCAAGGTGCTCTCATACACTCCGGCCGCCGACAGGCACGGCCCCACGCACAGTCCCACAAGGGCGAATGTCCCTCCGAGGAACCACCGAAGGCCAGAGTCTGCGAGTCGGGTGAGCATGCGCGGGCCCGGGTGAAACCCCTCGAATGGCCTCCCAGCGCGGGAGGTCCATGAAGAGCCGAATCGGGCGATGGCGGGAGCCTACAACCCCTTCCGGCTCCGAGGCCAGTCGACTCTGCCTGCCTGGATTTTCCAGAATCGGCCGCAGCGCAGGGGGCGGAACGATTCCGCGGGATCGCGCGTTCGGGCTGAACGACGCCGTCCCGTCATCCGATTTCGTTGGATCGGACCATTCCGGATCAGGATTTTGGGGTGTCGCTCTGTCGGGGTGAATCAGACATCCGGCACCGCGGAGCACTCTTGGATTCCTCCAGCTCATCCGCTAGCGTTCCCCGTCTATGTCCGAACTGCAGGAAGACTCACCGTTGGATCGGCTCTGGAAGGAGTACGCGCGGACCTTCCGGCATTTCGATGACCTGACGCTGGCGCGCTGGTGCTCGCAGACGCTCGGCCAGCTTCACGGACAGGTGTGGCGGCTGTCGCATCCGCTGGTGGGCGCCTATCGCCTGGGGTCGCAATTGGCCCACGATCGGCAGATCTGGCTCAAGCGTCTGGTGAGCACTCCGGCCGGCTACATCGAGGCCCCGTGCTGCCGGGCCCCGCTGCTGCCCCTCTTTACTCGTGATGTGGTGGCCAATGGCCTGCGGTGCCACCACTGCGGGGAAACGTGCGTGCCCTTCGAAGACATTCCCGAGTCGTTCCGCCTCCGCTTCGAACGCTGGGCTCAGCAATATGAAGAGGCCCATCAGGTGGCGCACTGGGATGACAAGCAACGTCGCAAATCCAAGGACTACGACGCCGCGTTTGAAGACGCCGCGCAGGACGCCGAGAAGCTCCTCATCGAGGCGGCCACCGACTTGATGCCGCCATTGCTCGAGCTTTATCCCGCCGTCATCTGGGAAGATCAGGACGAGTGCCTGGAGGTGCGCCCGGAGGACGTGGTCTTGTGAGTCAGGCCCCGGACTTTTCCGCGCCCGCGGCCGTTTCGAGGTTCCCTCGCTGGCTCCGGATCACGCTCAAGATCCTTCTCGGAGCCGCGGCCCTGGTGGCCACCCTCCTGCTGATCGCCTTGCTGAGCTTCGACTGGATCGTCAAACGGACCCTCCAATCCCGGGTGAACGCCAGTGGGGTGGCCGAGGTGGAGATCGGCAGCCTGAACATCGGCCTGCTCCGTCCGCACCTCGAGGTGCGCGATCTGAAGGTGTTCGGCCAGTCCCAGTTCGGCGGAGTCCAGTTGCTCGACCTGCCCGAATTGCGGGTCGAGTACGATCGCGAGGCGCTGAACCGCCAGGAGCTCAAGTTCCGACTGGTGCGCCTTCGCCTGAATGAACTCACACTCATGGACGGGTTCGCCGGCGGGCAGACCAACATGTTCCAGCGGATGCAGGGCTTTTCGGAACTCATCGTCGCCTACACCAATCGCCTCGGGGAATTGACCAACCGCGTCGATCTCGACCGCGCCCAGCGGGTCGGCAATGCGACCTTCCGTGGCATCGATCGGCTGGAATTGACCCTCGGTCGCGTCCGCTTCGTGGACATGAAGGATCCGCTGTCGGAGAAGGTGGCCGCCCTGAACATCAACCGCCGGGTGATGACCAACATCGCCGACCTGCCGGCTTTGGCCCCTCTGGCCATGGAGCTGTTGGTGCGCACGACCCTCGGAGCCAAACCGGTCGCCCGTTGAGCATGGAAAGCTGACGAGGAGACCCACGCTCCGCCCCTCGGCCGGTGGGAAACCGGTCCGAGAGACTGGCCCTACCACATCAGCACGGTGAGCTTCTTCGGGCCATGCGCCCCGAGCACCAGGATGCGCTCGATGTCGCCCGTTCGGCTCGGGCCGGTGACCAGTGAGATCATCGAGGGCCAGTTCTGGCCATGCAGCGCCTCCACCCGCTGGAACGCGGCCGTCAGGTCGCAGACCAACTGGTCCCGCCGGGCCAACACCACATGGTGCGGCGGCAACACGCTGAGGGCGCGGCCCCCGGAGGTGCGGCTGTTGACCACCAGCGAGCCGGTCTGGGCCACCAGCACATCGCAGGTCGTGATGCCGGCATCGCAGACCTCGAGGTCATCGGGCGCGTAGCCCCCGTCGGTGAAGAGGGTCGGTCGTCCCAGCGCGGTCGTCGCCGGTTCGGTCAGCGCCGAACGGTGACTGGCCACCCGCTTCCAGCCTTCGCTGTCAGCGATCTGGCGCAGCTGAGCATGAGCCTCGGTCTCCGAGTCCACGCAGCGGAAGTCGGTCTTCAATTCGGCCGAGGCGGCCGCGAAGCGGGTCAACTGCTCTTCCGGCGTGGATCCGCCCGGCGGCAACCAGGCCCGCGCCACGTGGACGGGGCGGCCTTGGAACGAAAAGGCGGGAGTGATCGGACCGCCATGGTCGTGAGCCGGTCCATGGGAACCGGGTTTGGGTGCAGCCACCGTGAGGGCCTCGCGGATGCGGGCCAGGATGCGTTCTTGGGCGTTCATCGGCGATTCCTCCACCATTCTTTGAAGCTCTCGGGGGCCACGGGTGGCAGGTCCCGGGTGCGGGTCCACGACTGCACCGGATCCAACGGGGTTCCCTGGAGGCGTCGGCGCAACGGTTCCACGATGCGCGCCACCTCTTGGCCGAACTGGTACAGAGCGGGCGTATTCACCGCGAAGGCGTGCGCGCGCCAGGCCAGTCGTTCGATCCACGAAGGCGTTTCGCCCACGGCATTGCGGCGGTTCTGCAACAGGTGGTGGTGCAGGTCGATCTTGACGGGGCAGGCCTCGGTGCAGGCGCCGCACAACGAGGAGGCGTTGCTGAGATGCTTCCAGTCCTGAAGGCCCCGCAGGTGCGGCGTGATGACGCTGCCGACCGGGCCGCTGTAGGTGGTGCCGTAGGTGTGACCGCCCACGTTGCGGAAGATCGGGCACACGTTCAGGCAGGCTCCGCAGCGGATGCAGTGGAGCGCATCGCGCTGTTCCGGATCGGCCAGCAGTTCGGTGCGACGGTTGTCGAGCAGCACCACATGCCACTCGATCGGACCATCGGTTTCGCCTGGCTGGCGCGGCCCCCCGTAGAGTGTGTTGTAGCCGGTGACCGTCTGGCCCGCGCCGGCCGTGGCGAGGAGTGGCAGGAACAGGGCCAGGTCTTCGAGCTTGGGCAGCACCTTTTCGATGCCGAGCAGCGTGATCATCACCCGCGGCAAGGCTGCCGTGAGACGGGCATTCCCCTCGTTCTCGGTGATGGAAACCATGCCCGTCTCGGCGATGGCGAAATTGGCCCCGGTGATACCCACATCGGCCTGGATGTACTTCCGGCGCAGGGCCCGGCGGGCGATCATCGTCAGTTCTTCGGGCTCCCGCGTGGGCGCACTGCCCAACTCGCGCTCGAAGAGGTCGCTGATCTCGTCCCGGGTCAGGTGCATGGCCGGGAAGACGATGTGATAGGGCGGTTCTTTGCGGAGCTGGACGATGTATTCGCCGAGGTCGGATTCCACCACCTCGAAGCCGTCCTTCTCGAGGGCCTCATTGAGGTGGATCTCCTCGGCGGTCATCGCCTTGGACTTCACCACGCACTTGGCCTTCGCATCCCGGATGATGTCCCGGATGGTGTCTCGGGCCTCGGGCCCGGTGGGGCACCAGTGCACCTTCGTGCCGCGCGCCTCCAGCTTCGAGGTGAACTCGGTGAGGTAGGTGTCGAGGTGGTTGATGGCATCCCACTTGGTCTCGGCGGCCGATTGACGGGCCGACGACCAATCGTTGAAGGCCGACTTCTTGCGGTCGCGGGCCACCTCGTATTTGCGCAGGGCGGTCTGGATCAGGCCGCGGTGGCGCAGGTTCCGGGTGATGGTGCCGGCGGCCTCCAGGAACTGTTGGGCGGCGTTGCTCATTGCGAGTCGAGGATCTGGGCCAGGTGGAGGGTCTTGAGCGGCTTGCCCTGACGGCTGAGCAGCCCCTGCAGGTGCATGAGGCAGCTCGAGTCGTTGGACACGATGTAGTCGGCGCCGGTGTCGGCCGCGCTGGCGCATTTCACCTCGCCCATGGCCGTGGAGATCATCGGGAATTTGGCGGCGAACGTGCCACCGAATCCGCAGCAGGTCTCGGCGTCGCTCATCTCGACGAGTTCCAGGTCGCGGACCTTCTCCAGCAGTTTGCGAGGGCCCGACTTGATGCCCAGTTCGCGCAGGCCGTGGCAGCCGTCATGGAAGGTGACCTTGGCCGGGAATCGGGCCCCCAGGTCGGTGACCCCCAGCTTGCTGACCAGGAAGTCCGAGAACTCCCAGGTACGTTCCGAGAGGCGCTGGGCGGCGGCCTCTTCGGGGCGGCCCGCATAGAGCTGGGGATAGAAGACCTTGAGCATCGCTCCACAGGAACCCGAGGCGATCACCACCGCCTCGGCCTCGCGGAGGTGGTGGAGGGTCTTGCCGGCCACGAGGCGGGCTTCGTCCCAATAGCCGGAGTTGAAAGCCGGCTGGCCGCAGCAGGCGACCGCCTCGGGACAAGTCACCCGGTGCCCCAGGCGTTCGAGGATGCGGACCATGTGCATGCCGACCTGCGGGAAGCAGGTGTCGACGAAGCACGGGATGAAGAGCGTGACGTTCATGCGGGGATTCCAGGGGCGAACCGGGGGGCGAATGCGATCATCGGGAGGCGGGGTTGCCAATGCGGCGAAGGGTTCCGGCGCTGCGGATGAAGAGGGCTCCGTCGATCACCGCCGGGGAGGCGAGAGTGCGTTCACCCAGATCGTTGCGAGCCACCACCTCGAAGGTCGGCGAGGCCTTCGCCACCGTGGTCAGGCCCGCCTCGTTGATGAAGTAGATCCGCCCTTCGGCCAATACGGGCGAGGCGGAGAAGCCGCCGCCCAGGCGCTCGTTCCACACGATCTTGCCGGTGGCCAGTTCGGCACAGGAGGCGATGCCGGCATCGGAGACGAAGTACACGTGGCCCTGATGCGCGATGACCGACGGGGTGTTGGGAGCCCCCTTGGTGATGCGCCAGGCGATGGCCGTATCGGTCACGTCGCCCTGCGGTTGATCGAGGCGGATGCCCAGGAGAGACGGGGTGTCGTAGCCGGTGCCGATGATCAAGATGCCCTCGGAGAGGACCGGCCTCGGGATCACCGAATACCCCTCGCCGTAGCGCACCCGCCACAGTTCCCGACCGTCGCCGGGTTGGTAGCCCGCCACGAAACCACTGCCGGGCAGGATGATCTGCTGCTTCTTGGCCACGGTCTCCACCAGGGGCGTCGCGAAGGAGAAGGTGCGCTTGGCGGTGGTGTTGCGTGGAGTCTTCCACCGCACCTGGCCCGTGGCGGCGTCGAGGGCGACGACGAACGGGTCATTGCCCCCATCGCAGGAAAACACCAGGAGACCTTCCACCAGGGCGGGCGAGCCGCCATTGCCGTGGATCGGGGTGTACTGGATCTCGGACTGCCGCCAGAGCACCCGACCGTCGAAATCGAGGGCCGCGGTGCCCAGATGACCGAAGTGGGCGTAGAGGCGCTTTTTGCTGGGATCGACCAGCACCGTGGGGCTGGCCTGCCCGTTCTTGCCGTGGATGGAGGGAAGCTTGCCGAGGTCGTGTTCGAACACGGAGGTGTTCCATCGGGTCTTGCCCGTGGCGGCATCGAAGCCCAGCACCTTCAGCCGGAGGGGTTCCGTGCCGGTGCCTCCCGTGGCGGTGGTGAGAAAGAGGCGCCCCTGGAAGATCACCGGGGAGGACCATCCGGATCCCTCGATCGGCACCGCCCAGGCGATGTTCTCGGTGGCCGACCAGGTCACCGGGATGTTCCGGGCCTGCGAGCGTCCCTGGCGATCGGGGCCGCGGAACTCGGGCCACTCGGTCGCGGCTCCGAACACGGCACCGGCCAAGAGCGAGGAGAGCACCGAGGCCCGGAGCAGGGGATTCCACCAGCGAGTGAACATAAGAGTACCGTGGACCAGACCGTGCCGCGGCTCAATGGGGAATGGGGCGACGGCGGTGGGCATCCCACGCCGTTCCCGGTCGATGGCTCCGGACGCCCGGATCATGCCAGGGCGGGCAGGCTGGCCGCGGCGATGGCCTGTCCGTGGCGCTTGTCCTTCTCGTCGGGCATGTGGAAGCGCACCTGGGCGGCCAGCGTCGGGAATTCCGCAGCCAAGACGGCCTTGGCCTCGCCGAGGATCACTTCGCCGCCAGCGCCGCTGGTGACGCGGCCCAGGATGAGCACATGGCGCAGATCGTAGAAATCGGACCAGTGGGCCACGGCGTAGCCGAAGCAGGTGCCGATCGTCTGGTAAATGCGCGCCGCCCGTTCGTCGCCGGCGGCCATTCGTTCCTGGACCTTCACCAGGCGCTCGGGCAGCGGCAGCGTGGAGGCGATGTCGAGGCCTGCGGCGGGGATGAGGCGTCCGACGGCCTGTTGGCTGAAGAACTGGACGCCGCAGCCGCGGTCGCCGCTCCACTCGTCGGCGGGGCCATCGGGCCGGTAGTCGACGGGGGCGAAGGCCAATTCGTTGAGCCAGCTGGTGATGTTGCCCTCGGCGGTCACGAACCCACCGGCGGTGCTGGTGCCCATCGAGACGCCGAGCACGGAGTTGACCCCGAGCGACATGGAGGCGGCCAGCGCGGTCACTTCGCCGTCATTGACCACGTCGAACGGGATGCCGTTCCACTGTTTCCGCAACGTGAGGAAGAGGTCCTGGATGTGCGTGGCGAAGTCTTCCTTGGACACGCCGCGGAAGAGGGAAGCGACCTTCACCCGGTTGTTCACGTACACGCCGGCGGCGCTGCCACCGATGGCGTCCACGCGGGGCAGGTGCGCAGCGGCGCGTTGGAGCGAATCCTGGATGCCGTCGAGGTGGTACTGCGGATTGGACTGGAAGTAGGGGTCCCAGACGATCTCCTCGCTGAAGACGACCTTGCCGTCCTGCACGGCGGCCACCTTGCGATCCGAGCCGCCGAGGTCGAAGCCGATGCGGCAGCCTTCGAGGTGTCGACCGAGCGGGGCCGAGGTGGCTTTGGCCGGCGGCGGAGTGTCCGTGTGGACGACCTCGATGGGGCCGCCGTAGATGCGTTCGCCGATGATCTCGGAGTCGAAGCGGCCCACGGCGGTGTCGCGGTAGTGGGCCTGGAGTCCGGCGGCAAGGGAAGCGGGTCCGTCGATCCAGATGCGGCGGCCGCCGTAGGCCCAGAGCAGCGTCTTGCACAGGCGTTCGACGAAGAACCCGTTGGCCTGGGCCTGCGGATGGGTGTCTTCGAGCACGGCCGTGCGGTGGTGGAAGACCGATCCATCGGCCTGTTCGAGAGCGATGACGACGGGGACCTTGGCCTGGGCGGCGAAGGCGCGGCGGGCCAGGGCGGCAGGCCTGAATCCGGGATCGAGGACGGGTGACAGTTTCGGGGCTGGAAGCAACGAGGCGGCGATCACGGGCCAAATCCTGCCGAGAGCGCGGGCATTCCCGCAAGCGCGGGAGCGCGCCGGGTGCGGGTTCCGGGGCTACCGTTGCCCGGGGGTGCCTCGGGCGATGAGCCGTGGCGGGATCAGTCGCGGGGGCTGGGAACCCGAACGAAGTGGAATTCCTTCGCGCAGCCGTCGAGGAAGGAGACCACCAGGCGATGCAGGTCCCGCTTGGCGGCATTCAGTTTCCAGGCCAGCGGCCAGAGGAGGAGCAGGCTCAACCAGGGCCAGAACCGCACGGGGCTCATGGCGATGGAATCGGGGAAGGGCAGTCGGCTCATGACCCCGATGAACACCAGGAACGTGCCCGCGACAGTGGCGAAGATGACCCGGGCGAAGGAGCTCCACTCCGAATGCAATCGGCACCGGAGCATCCGACGTCCCCCCGAGTGGAACTCCACCGCGGTGAGCAGTTGGAGTCGGGCCCAGCGGGACCCGTAGATCTCGACATCGAAGCGGCTCCAACCGGCATCGGGCTTGTTCTGCCAACCGAGGGAATCCAAGCGCTCGAGGAGGTGGGCCAGGAAGGTCATCCGGTCGAGACCGTGTTCAGCCCAGTAGAGCAGGTGGTCGAGTTGTTCGGAACGGTCGGCGAGGCTGAGGGAGTCCAGAGTCTCGCGGGCGCTCAGGGGCGTTTGGCTGCCGAGGAGATTGCCCCGATGGCGGGCCCAACCGCGGACGATCGGTTGCAACAGGAAGAGCAGGGCCACGAGGGGGCGCGACCAGAACCTCGATTTGCTGGCGGGAATCTCGGCCTGAAGGGCGGCCGTGACACAGAGCCCCAGCGAGAAGAGCAGGCTGGCCACACCGAGGGTCCAGACGAAGGGCACCACGGCGCTGACCACCAGCAGCGGCAGGGTGACCAGGGCGTGGAATTCGAGGCTCGTGCCCACGATCAGGGTGAGGCTGGCGTCGCGGGTGTAGATGCTTTGGAAGGGGGCGCTGCCGAAAATGCCGTGGTAGATGACCGGGCGACGGGTCTCCACGCCGATCTTGGCGGCGGTGTAGATCCGGCCATGCCACATGGATCCGCCGAATCGGTTGAAATTCTCGGGGTGGCGACGCTCCAGCAGGGATTCGGCTTCGCCATAGCCGGTCTGCTGCTTGAGGTAGGCTGCGACGGTGTTGCGTCGGTAGTGCCACACGAAGCCGGCCGGGCTGAATCCGATCTGGTAGCCACGCTGCTGGAGTCGCCAGCAGATGTCCACATCGTCGCCGGCTTTGCGGTAGATGGGGTTGAACCCGCCGATCTCCCGCAGGGCCCAACGGTAGAACGCCATGTTGCAGCCCGGGATGTGCTCGGCGACGCGGTCGTTGAGCATCACGTGGGCCGGGCCACCGGGTGAGACCATGACCGCGGCGGCCGTGGGCGAATCGTCGGCCGGCAGGAGGTTGTGACCGCCGATGCCCGTGAACCGGGAGCGCAGGAGGTCGCCCACCAGGAAGAAGAGCCAGTCTTCGTCGGCCCGGCAGTCGGAGTCGGTGAAGGCGACGAGGGTGCCGGTGGCCGCCTCGATGCCGGTGTTGCGGGCCGCGCTCAGACCGAGGTTCCGGGGATGCCGGAGGCTGACGATGCCTGGGAACAGTGCCGCGATCGAGGGGGTGGCATCGGTCGATCCGTCATCGACGAGGATCACCTCGTAGTCGGGATAATTGAGATGCTCGAGCGATTGGAGGCAGGTCTTGAGGGTGGTGGCGCCGTTGTAGCTGGCGATCACCACCGAGACCTTCGGAGTCGCGGGCAGCGCAAAATAGGGCGCGATGCGGAACTGCTGGCGCACCGCTTCGAAGGCCGGTTTGGGGGAGCGATCGGCCCGGGTCAGCCCGAAGGCCCAATCGTCGACGAGCCGTCCGCCATGCCACCATTCGTCGGTGTAGGCATAGACGACCACGCCGGCGCAACCGCTGCGAAAGGCGCTCTCGATCTTCCAATGGAGCACCTCCGACTGACGCGCCGGGCCTTCGCGCAGGGTGTCGATGCCGATCTCTCCGAGGATGAGCGGTCGGGTGTCGGAGAGCATCTGCAGGCGGGCCAGATAGTTCTCGAAGGGCTGGCGATCGTGCAGGTAGACGTTGAAGCACAGGAAGTCGGCCGCCTCGGCCTGCAGGAATTCGGTGGTCGGGAAATTGCCGAAGGTGCACAGCAATTCGGGATCCTCGGACTTGGCGGCGCGGATCAAGTCGTCGAGGAATCCGGCCACCGAGGCGGCCCCGCTCCAGCGGACGATGTCGGCGGGGATCTCGTTGGCCACGCTGAGCGCGAAGACCGCCGGGTGTCCGGCGCAGCCCCGGGCGGCGGTGCGGACCAGTTCGACCAGCTCCCGACGCGCCTCGTTGGAATCGAGGAAGCACTGCTGTCGGTTCCACGGCACATCGACCAGGAGCTTCAATCCGTGCTCGTGGGCCAAGTCGAGGAACCATCGGGGGGGCACGTGGTAGACTCGGAGCAGGTTGGCTCCCAGGCTGCCGATCTGAGTGAAGTCCCTCCGCGTGGCCTCCGGAGAGGCGAACGGGGTTCCCTCATCGCCCGGGGCCAGAGGACCGTAGGTGACCCCCTTGGCATGGAATTTCGCGGGTCCGAGGCGGAAACCCTTTCCGTCCACCGTGACCCGGATTCGAGATGATGGAGAGGTGACGTTCACCGGAGCCGCACCCGACTGACGCAGGGGTGACGGAACTGGAGGCGAGCATGGCTGCGCCGTCTGGGGAACGGAAGCCTCAAACCGAAGTGGAGGCAGGACTGCGATCTCGACGCCTCTTCCTGAATTCCCCGTCTCCAGGCCGGTCGGGCCGGCGGAATCGGTCTCCAATTCCAGGTCAGGGGGTTTCATGGGTCGTCGAGGTGGCTGTGACCCACCGGGGTTCAAGGGTTCTCGACGCCCCTTGGGCCCGGCGCATTCAGGGGCATTCGAGCCACTCGGGACTTCCTACCGAAGTGCCCTGTTTTTATCGGTGTTCGGCCCGGTCGGGTTCACGGTGCACCGGAAAACACCTTTCCTCTCCCCGGGGCATCTCTGCCGTTGCCTCGGCCCTTGGGCACTGCTTCCTTGGGGCTGTGATGGCGACGACGTTGCGATTCGGTGCACGGAGCAGTGGGATTCTGGGGGCGATCCTGGCGATCGGGATGATCGGTGGGGCCCGGGCCCAGCAGATCCCGGTCACGGAGAAGAGCCTCTCCAACGGCATGAAATTGTTGATGGTGGAGCGTTCCGGGGAGCCTCGCATCTCGGGCGGTTGGGTGGCTCACGTGGGATCGTCGAATGAGAAGCCCGGCATGACCGGCATCGCCCACCTCTTCGAACACATGATGTTCAAGGGCACGCCCACCCTGGGCACCAAAGACGCGGTCAAAGATCGCGAGATCATGGAGCAGCAGGAGCGGCTCCGCGAAGAGATCCGGGTCGAGGAGTCCAAGCTCCGGGCCGCCCTGCGCAGGGGTGACGTCACCGACATCACGAGCCCGGAGTCCAAGAGCCCCCGGCATCGGGAACTCGAGGCGCAGTTCAAGAAACTGATCGACGCCCAGCGCGAGGTGCTCGTGAAGAACGAGTTCGACCGCGTGTACACCACGGCCGGCGCCTCGGGCATGAACGCCTTCACCTCCGAGGACATGACGGCCTACTTCATCACCGTGCCCGCCAACAAGCTCGAACTGTGGATGTGGATGGAGAGCGAGCGGCTGCTCCGGCCGGTCTTCCGCGAGTTCTACGCCGAGCGGGATGTGGTGTTCGAAGAGCGCCGCATGCGCACCGAATCGACGCCCACCGGCAAGTTCGCCGAGCAGTTCAACGCGCTGTTCTGGGACGCCCACCCCTACCATTGGCCGGTGATCGGTTGGCCGAGCGACATCCCGGCCATCTCCAAGAAACAGGCCGATGAATTCTACGCCCTCTATTACCAGCCCCAGAACCTCACGCTGATCCTGGTCGGCGATTTCAAGGCCGACGTGGCGGTGCCGATGGCCGAACGCTATTTCGGGCGCATCCCGCGCGGCACCCAACCGCCGCCCGAGGTCACCACCCTCGAGATCCCGTCTCTGGGCGAGAAACGCTACTACGCCGAGGCCGAGACCAATCCGCAGGTCGACATCCTGTGGCGCACCGTGGGCTTCGGTCACAAAGACAGCTATCCACTCGAGGTCGTCCAGCAGCTCCTGCTCGGTCGCACCGGCCGCCTCCACAAGGGGCTGGTGCTCGGCTCCCAGGTGGCCACCGACGTGTCGGCCCAGCAGGATTCCCGCAAGTGGGCCGGAGCCTTCAACATCTCGGCCGAGGTGAAAGAAGGGCACACGCCCGAAGAGGTCGAGAAGGCCATCGAGAAGGAGTTGGATCGGCTTCGGAATGAAGAAGTCCCCGCCGAGGAACTGCAAAAGGTGAAGAACAACTTCGCGGCGGCCGAGTACCGCAAGCTTTCCGCGAACACGCCGATCCTCTTTCAGCTCATCTTCAACGAGGGGTTGGGCGACTGGCACGAGGTGAACACCGCCGGGGCCCGGATCCAGGCCGTGTCCGCGCCCGAGGTGCAGCGCGTCATGGCCCGGTATTTCAGCAAGGAGAATCGGGCGGTGGCGGTCTACACCCGCAAGGCCGGATCCGGAGGAGCCGGTGAAGATCCGGATCTGTCGGGGCTGTCCCCCGAGCAGAAGCCGGTCGCCCGTCAGATCACCGCGGCGATCCAGGGCGAGAACGATGCCGCCGCCCTCAAGGCCCAACAGGCCAAGATCGAGGCGGCGCTGGCCACCGCCGATCCCAAGAAACAACCGCTCCAGAAGTTCATGCTCCGCAAGATCACCGCGCGGATCGCCGCATTGGAAAAGCGGTGATCTCCTCACAGCCGGGAGCGTCATGGCCGAGCCTGACTTCAACCCGGGACCGATCCACAATGCCTCGCGTGATCCTTGAACCGGCCTCCATCGGGAACCGCAGACCCTCCGGGGGCGACCTCCGCCCCGGGAGAGATCACCGCGGTCGCATTGGAGGATTCTCTGGGCAACCCCGTCGGCTCCTGATCAGTCCAATCGCCCCATGAGCATCGCCTCACCGGAACCGGATTTGTTGCAACCGTTGAGGGAGATCTACGGAGCATCGGCCTTGGATCTGCCCCGTCTGGAGATCGTGCCGGGTGCGCAAATACCGGAACCCTACCGCAGTTTGCTGGTCCACGACCGTGACATGACGCGCACGCTGGAATCGCATCATGGCGACAGCATCCGCCTGCGGACCCTGGCCAGCGACCTTCGGGAGGGCGTGTATCGGCGCATGGTGGCCTTGGAGCTCGAACGCACGCGGCGCCCGGTCGAATTCGGGGCCACCCGGGTCGATCTCCGTCGGTTCCCTGAACCGTGGCGGGGCATGATCCTCGAGGGGCAGCGCCCGTTGGGTGGCATTCTCAATGCCTGGGGAATCGCCTATCGCAGTCGTCCCTCGGCATTCTTCAAGACCGACGCCGATGAGCGCATCCGCGGTGCCCTCGGCCTGACGGGATCGTCGCCCCTGTACGGCCGCCGCAATACGCTGTCCGATCCCGAAGGCCACCCCCTGGCCGACATCCTGGAGATCCTGCCTCCGGCTGGCCACTGACGGGTCGCGTCGGTTCGCTTCCGGGGATGCACGCTTTCCCTCCGGGCGGTTTCGGGCTTAATTGGACCCGGTGCCACTACCCTACAAAATCGCCACGTTGCTCTACTGCTTCGATGAGCGGGACAACGTGCTCCTGCTGCGTCGGGCCCAGGAACCCAACCGGGGACTCTTCAGTCCGCCCGGGGGCAAGTTGAAGACCGACATCGGGGAGTCTCCCTACGCCTGTGCCTGTCGTGAGGCCCTGGAGGAAACCGGGGTCGCCCTCACACCGGCCGATCTGCACCTCACCGGCCTCGTCAGCGAATATGGCTACCAGGGTCAGACCCATTGGTTGATGTTCCTCTTCGATGTGAAACCCCGTCTGCGGCAGGTGCCGCCGCCCCATCGCGAGGGGGACTTCGGATTCTACAGTCGCGCCGAGTTGGCCCTGCTGGAGTTGCCCGAGACGGATCGGGAACAGCTCTGGCCGCTCTTCTGGAGCCACCGCGACGGATTCTTCGCGGCCCACGCCCGGTGTCACGAGGCCGGGGGCTCGACCTGGACCCTCGAACAGAGCAGTCCGCGACCTCGAGTCTGACCATGGAAACGCCTTCCCAACCCGGGATCCACGATCCCGAGATCGACCGCCTCTTCATGGGCGAGGCCCTGCGACAGGCCGTCAAGGCCTACGATGCCCAGGAGGTTCCGGTCGGCGCGGTGATCGTCCGTGGGAGCCGCGTCATCGCCCGCGCGTGGAACCAGGTCGAATTGCTCAAGGATGCCACGGCCCATGCCGAGATGCTGGCCCTGACCATGGCCCAGGAGGCCGTCGGCGACTGGCGTCTGACCGACTGCACGCTCTACGTCACCAAGGAGCCCTGTCCGATGTGCGCCGGGGCCATCGTGCACTGCCGTCTGGCCCGCGTCGTCTTCGGCGCGCCGGACGCCAAAGGGGGGGCGGCCGGGGGCGCGATGAACGTGCTGCAGTTCCCCACGCTCAATCACCGCAGCGCGATCACGCCGGGTGTCCGCGAAGAGGAATGCCGCCACATCCTCAAGAGCTTCTTCCTGGAGCAGCGCAACCGGAAGGATCGCGCGGTCGCTCCAGCCGATTCATGAGGCGCACGGGGTGGCCATCGGGAGCCGCGGCGAGGATCCGGGTCTGGGTGCGAGTCGCCTTGTTCGGTCTCTTCGGCCTCCTGGGGCTGCCCGTGGCGCGGGCCATCATCGTGTTCGGTTCCGGCGATCCCGCCCACAACACCACGCCTCCGTCCGGGAGTCTGACCAACAGCGGTTGGCACTGGCAGGGACGCTGGCAATTCGCTTTGGGAACCGTGATCGGCCCGCGCCAATTCGTGACCGCCCGCCATCTGGGCGGCACCGTGGGTGATGGCTTCGAGTTCCGGGGACTGCGGTATCGCACGGTGGCGGTGACCCAACGTCCCGGGACCGACCTCCAGGTCTTCACCGTGGCCGGCCGTTTCTCCGACTTCGCGCCCCTGAACACCAATACCCGCGAGGGCGGGCGACCGTTGATGTTGTTGGGTCGCGGTGGCCGTCGCGGAGAGCCGGTGGGCGGGCGGGGATGGTGGGTCGGGGATTACGACGGCGTGCAACGCTGGGGCACCAACACCGTGAAGGGCGTGGTCCCGGCCAATCTGTCTCCGGTGGGCGACTTGCTGGTCTTTGATTTCTCCGAGACCGCCGGGGCCGACGAGGGGTGCTATTCGGGGGGTGATTCCGGTGCCGGCAATTTCATGCTCGACCGGGATGGCGTCTGGAAATTGGCCGGGGTGGGGTATGCCGTGGAAGGTCCGTACACGGCCAATACCAACACCGCGCCGCGATACGGGGCCTTGTTCGACACGCGCGGTCTGTGGGCGGGCCAGCCGGGTGCCCAAGAATGGTTGCCCGACGGCCCCACGCCCACCGGCACCCTGGGATTCATGACCCGGATCTCCAGCCACGCCGCCTGGCTGACCCTTCAGGCTTCCACCCAGCCGGTGCCGGGTCAGCCGATCCTCGAGTCGTCGCCGGACCTCGCCGGGGTGTTCGCCGAAGAAAGCGCCTATGCGGTCGACGGTGACCAACGCCGCGTCCAGGTGCCTGTCTCTTCCAACACCCGGTTCTTCCGCATCCGGGGGGGCTCACGCCTGCAACTGCTCTCGATCGAGGCCGGGGTTTGTTCCCTGCAATTCGACTGGTGAGTCGCAGAATCAGCGCGGGGCCGGGGCCGGGGAGGCCGGGTGGGCGGGTCGTGTCCGGGCGCTGGCGAGGATTTCCACGAACCGATCCATTCTCGCTCGGGCCTGCGGGTCGCTCTGGGCCTGATTGGCATAGAGGGCGAACACCAGTTCTTCGCCGTCGGCCGTGGTGACATAACCGCCCAGCGCATGGACTCCACGCAGGCTGCCGGTCTTGGCCCGCACATTCCGGTGGGCTCGGCCTGTCTTGAACCGGTGGATGAGCGTCCCCTCGACGCCGCCCACGGGGAGGCTGGATTTCCAGAGGTCCGATCGCGGGCCGTCCGCCATGGAACGTAGCAGCGTCACGGTGGCTGCCGGGGTGACCCGGTTGGACCGGCAAAGCCCGGATCCCTCTTCCAAGTGCACCGATTCCGGGGCGATGCCGATCCGGTCCAGGAACCCGGGCAGCACCGAGAGCCCTTGCAGGTCGTGGCGACGGACCGAAGCACCCGGGCCGGGCGTGGTCGGCTCGACCCGACGCCCCACCTCGGCCAGCAACAGTTGGGCGTGGAGATTCTGGGAAGGCTTCAGGCAGAGGGCCAGCCGGCGCGCCAGCGGTTCCGAATCCCAGTGATCCCAGGCCAGGCCCGGACAGCCGTTGGTGGCGTGAACCACGCGCACGCTTCCCGAAACGGCGATACCCCGTCGTTGGAGAGTGTGTTTGAGCAGTTCGCCGAACGCCCGGGGGGCATCGGGTACCGCCAGCTCGGCCGACCAACCGCGCGGTCCCGGAGCGATCTGCCCCTGCACGATCACCGGCCCGCCCGGAGACCGGCGCTCGTAGCGGATCCGGTGTGGGGCGTTCGTGCCGGGATGGACCTGCCATTCGACGCCCCACGACGCCTGCGGAGGCTCGGAGTGGAACGGCACGCTGGATGCGCCCGGGGCGATGGGCGGAGCCACCAGCTTGAACGTGTTGTCATTGGCCACGAAGGCCGACACCGGCGCGCCGTACGCCTCGGCACGGTCTTCTTCGTCCCAACCGGGACCGTAGTCGGGGACTTGCACGGCGGCATCGCACAGCACCAGGTCTCCCTCCACGCGCCGGAGCCCGCGGGACTGCCACCGGGCGACCCACGGTTCGAGCGCCTGATCCCACGGTCTCCGGGAGGCTCCCGCGCCCGCCTGAGGCGCGGAGCCGAAGCCCGGATCGCCCTGTCCGATCACCCACAGGTCGGAATGTAGGACACCGTCGGCATCCGGTGGGCGTTCCACGTGGGCCGGGGTACGCAGGCGCGCCTCCGGACCGAGTCGATCCAGCGCCAATGCCCCGATGAACAGCTTGGTGTTGGAGGCGGGGATGAACGCGTGCTGGGTATTGGTGCCAAAGACCGGTGAGCCATCGGCTCGCACCACCCAGGCTCCCCAGACGACTCCCGCCGTGGCTGGATCGCCGAGTTCCCGTTGGAGGCGTTCCGGGAGGGGTGGGTTGCCCAGCACTTCGCTCCCGGCCCCGCGCATGGGAGCGACCGTCGCACCCCACCCGGCGGCCCCGAGAGCGATCCAGAGCCGGATCCCCAGCGGGATCACGGAGACGGATGAGGCCCGGGAGAGCATCAGGAATGGGTTGGGGTGGGGATTTCGGAGGGCTGTCCGGAGGGCTTCAGAGGGATATCGACAACGCGTCGCCGCTGCGGCCATGCGGGAAAGGATGCTGACTCTCGGACGGAAATGGCTCCAGAGGAAGGGCTCGAACCTTCAACCCATCGGTTAACAGCCGATTGCTCTACCATTGAGCTACTCTGGAACGCTCGAAGGATGCGGACGGTATCGTTTGGCTTTTCGAAACGTCAACGAGCTTTTGTGAGGTTTTTCCAGGAGCCTCGGTCTCCCCCGTCGATCCGGATTGAAGGCCGAGGCTCTCCCGAGGCACGTTCGCGGAATGGATTTCCGTTTGCCGGCCTTGTTGGCCGCCCTGTTCGTCACCGGTGCCTCCGTCGCCGCCCCGCCGCAACCGCAGCCCGGGCATCAGACGGCGCAGGAGTTCCGGCGTGAGATCCGCACCGAACACCTGTTGAACTACCTGCTGTACGTGCCCAAGGCGGCCTCGGCGGAGCCGTCCAAACGCTGGCCCTTGGTGCTCTTCCTGCATGGAGCCGGTGAGCGGGGCACCAATCTCAATGCCGTGGCGGTGCATGGTCCGCCGAAGCTGGTGGCCGCGGGCAAGGAGTTCCCCTTCATCTTGGCTTCGCCGCAATGCCCGCCGGGCCAGGTGTGGAACAGCACCACGCTGTTGGCGTTGATCGACGAATTGCAGGCCAGCCTTCCGGTGGATGCCCGGCGGGTCTATGTGACCGGTCTGAGCATGGGCGGCTATGGCACTTGGGAATTGGCGGTGAAGCATCCGGAGCGCTTCGCAGCGGTGGCGCCCATTTGCGGGGGCGGCGAACGCATCCGCACCTTGTTGCCGGCGCAACGCGAAGCCCTCAAGACGTTGGGCGTCTGGGCCTTCCATGGCGGCAAGGACAACGTCGTGGTGCCCGCCGAGACCGAGCGGATGGTGGAGGCGTTCAAGAAGGCAGGGAATGAGTCGGTGAAGCACACCGTCTATCCCGAGGCCGGACACGATTCCTGGACCCAGGCCTACAGCGATCCCGCCTTGTTCGAGTGGCTTCTCAAACAGTCCCGCTGAACCGGCCCTCCGTTCCGTACCGACCCTGACATGACCCGAACCACCCAGGCCGCCATCGCATCCGGAGATGGCCGTTTCACCCTCGAGTCCATCGAGGTGGCCTCGCCGCAGGGAGACGAGATCCTCGTCGAGATCCGGGCCTCCGGCCTCTGCCACACCGATCACGCCTCTCTGGGGTGGAAGCGTCCGTTGGTCATGGGCCATGAAGGCGCCGGAGTCGTGCTGGAGGTCGGTCCGGAGGTTCGCGGGGTGAGTCCGGGTGACCGGGTGGTCTTGAATTGGGTCATCCCCTGTGGTGCGTGCCCGGCCTGCCATCGCGGGGCGGCTGTCCATTGCCAGAGCAGTCGGCCGGCCCATGTCATGGAACCCTCCGCGGCCCATGCCCACGCGGCCGGGACCCTGCTTCGCGGTCTTCCGGTGGATCGGTCCTTCAATCTCGGCACCTTGTGCGGATTGGCCCTGGTGAGGCAGGCGGCGGTCACCCGGCTGGAGACGAACGTGTCCTTTGAATCGGCCTGCATCGTCGGTTGCGGGGTGATGACGGGCTTTGGTTCCGCGGTGAATGTCGCGCGGGTCGCCCCCGGCAGTTCCGTCGCGGTGATCGGCTGTGGCGGTGTGGGCTTGAATGTGATCCAGGGAGCGCGCCACGCCGGAGCCTCCCGGATCATCGCCCTCGACCTCCAGCCCGGGCCTCTCGAGCGGGCCCGACGTTTCGGAGCGACCGAGGTGATCCAGGTGGATGCGGCTGATCGCGAACTCGATGCAGCGGCGGCCGAGGTACGCCGGCGTTGCGGTGGGGCGGGGGCCGACTATGCCTTCGAGGCCACCTCGGTTCCCCGACTGGCCTTTGCGCCACTGAAGCTCATTCGAGATGGAGGCATGGCCCTGCAGGTGAGCGGCATCAACGACCCGGTCACCGTGCCCATGCCCCTTTTCATGTGGGACAAAACCTATGTGACACCGCTCTATGGCGGGTGCGAGCCGAGTCGCGATTTCCCGCGGATTTTCAATCTGCACGCCGAGGGTCGCCTGCTGCTCGACGAACTGGTCACCCGGACCTACCGCCTCGAACAGCTGGGCGAGGCCTTCGACGATCTGCTGGCCGGTCGATTGGCCAAGGGCGTGATCACCTTCGGTTCGTAGGTGTCGGCGCCGGAAATTCCTCCGGACAGAGCCGATCAGGCCTCCTGAAGGATCTCCTTCACCACCGAGCCATGGACGTCGGTGAGTCGGAAATCACGCCCCTGGAACCGATAGGTCAACCTCTCGTGGTGGATGCCCATCTGGTGCAGCAAGGTCGCCTGAAGGTCATGCACATGCACCGGCTTGTGCACCGCGTTCATCCCGAGGTCATCGGTCTCGCCATAGGAAATTCCCGGACGCACCCCGCCGCCGGCCATCCAGGTGGTGAAGGCGTAGGGGTGATGGTCACGACCCCAGCGTTTGCGGTCGTCCAGGTTGCCCTGGATGAATGGGGTCCGTCCGAATTCACCGCCCCAGACCACCAGGGTTTCATCGAGCAAGCCCCGTTGCTTTAGGTCCATGACCAAGCCGGCGGACGGTTGGTCGGTGTCGCGGCATTGGGTGTAGAGTTCGGTGGTGAGGCTGTTGTGCTGATCCCATCCCGCATGCATCACCTGCACACACCGCACGCCTCGTTCAATGAGGCGTCGGGCCATGAGACAGTTGTAGGCGAAGGTGCCCGGTTCCCGCACGGAGGGCCCATAGAGGGCCAGCACCGACTCCGGCTCCTTCGACAGGTCGGCCAGTTCCGGCACACTCGTCTGCATGCGGAAGGCCATTTCGTATTGGGCGATGCGGGTGGCGATTTCCGGGTCGCCATGCGCCTCGAACTTGAGTCGGTTCAGGGCTCCCAGATCGTCGAGCATGGAACGCCGGGTCGCCGAGGGCAGCCCGGCCGGATTGCCCAGGTACAGCACCGGCTCGTTGCCGCCCCGGAATTTCACGCCCTGATAACGCGACGGCAGGAAACCGGAGCCCCAGTAGAAATCGTAGAAGATCTGACCGCAGCTGGTGCCTTTGCTCACCGAGGTCATGACGGCGAAGGCCGGCAGGTTCTCCGTTTCGCTGCCCAGGCCGTAGGTGAGCCAGGCCCCGAGGGTCGGGCGTCCGGGGATCTGGGCCCCGCTCAGCATCAACGAGATGGCCGGGGCGTGGTTCACGGCGTCGGTGTGGAGGCTCTTGATGAAACAGAGCTCGTCGGCGACGCGGCCGGTGTGGGGCAGGAAGTCACTCACCCAAGCCCCGCTCTGCCCGTGCTGACGGAACGGTTCGACCGGCGCGAGCATGAGCTTGCCGTCGGCCTTGCCGGTCATGGTGCTGAAGCGCTTGCCGCCGATGTAGGAATCGGGCAGGGGCTTTCCATGGCGCTTGAGCAACTCCGGCTTGTAGTCGAAGAGATCGACATGGGTGGGCGCGCCGTTCTGGAAGAGGTAGATAGCGTGTTTGGCCTTGGCCGGATGATGAGGCCGAACCTGGGTCCGGGACGTTGCACTCGGGTCGGCGGCGGCGCGGCCCGAACCCAGCAATTGGCTCAGAGCCGCAAGACCCAGGCCTGTGCCCGTGCGACCGAGAAACTGGCGGCGGGTTTCACGAAGCAGGAATTCGTGGGCGGGCATCGACGGGTTCATTCCTTGGTCAGGGCTTCATCGAGGTTCAACACCGTGCTGCAGACGACCGTCCAGGCGGCCAGTTCAACGGAGTCCAGGCCCGATGGCGGTGCGAGTTCGCCGGTGCGGATCCACTGGGCCGCCAGTTCGGGCTGTCGGGCGTAGGTGGCCCGGTGGCGCTGAAGCCCCTCGAGGAGGATGCGGCTTTCGGCGGCGCTCGGACGACGAGCCAGCACCTGGCGGAAGATGCGGACCAGGCGCTCGGAGTCGCGGGTGTCGCGGGTCATGGCTTGCTGGGCCAGTACCCGCGCCGCTTCGACGTATCCGGTGTCGTTCAGGGTCAGCAGGGCATGCAGGGGGACATTGGTTCGCGGTGTCTTGACGGTGCAGGTTTGGCGGTTGGCCACGTCGAAGAAGAGGGTCGGACCGATGATGCGCCTCCAGAACACGTACAGGCTGCGGCGGTACAGCGCCTCGCCATGGTCTTGCGTGTAGCGCTTGTTGCCGAAGGTGGTTTCTTCCCAGACGCCGGCGGGTTGGTAGGGGTTGACCGCAGCCCCACCGACACGCTCGGTGAGCAGGCCCGCGGACGCGAGGGTCATGTCGCGGATCATGGGCGAGGGCATCCGGAATCGAGGGCCTCGGCTCAGTCGGCGGTTTTCCGGATCGCGTTCGCGGTTCTCCGGCGAGGTTTGCGATGATTGCCGGTAGGTGCCGCTCATCACAATGGAGCGGACGAGGGCTTTGACATCCCAGCCCGACTCGATGAACTCGAGCGCCAACCCGTCGAGCAACTCGGGGTGCGAGGGCCGTTCCCCTTGGAGACCGAAGTCTTCGGAGGTCTTCACCAGACCGAGCCCGAAGAATTGCTGCCACAACCGATTGACCGTGACCCGGGCGGGCAGGGGATTGGTCGGTGACACCAGCCACCGGGCCAGTTCCAGGCGGTCGGGCCGTTCGATCCGGTGACCCGGAGTGAGGTGGCCCGGTAGGGACGGCGGGACTTCAGGCCCGAGGTTCTGGTAACTGCCTCGCACCAATTGGTAGGTCGGTCGCACCTTCGGCAAATCTTCCATCACCATGACTTTCGGGATCTGGTTTTGGACGTTGTCCCAGTGGATGCGCGAGGCCCGTTGGCGTTCGAGCACCGCCACGTACTGGGGATCGAAATCCCGCCAGAGGTCGGCCATTTTCTGGAGTCGGCCGGCGTCCCGGTCCTTCGCGGAGACCTTGAGTTGTTCGCGGTGAGCGGGGGAAAAATCCTGGGCCAGCGGTGTCTGGTCCAAGGTTTGGCCTGCCTCGGGTTGGAAACGCCGCTGCTCCAGTCTCTCGGTATCCCGGATGAAGTGGGCCAGTCCGCCCTCCGCATCGGCCAACCGGGCCTTGAGTTCCCGGTCGGGAACCGCCAGCACCGGAGGCGTCCGGGGGTTGCCGCCACTGCCGTCCACCGAGGTCTGGTTGAAGAACGCCATCAGGCCGAAGTAGTCCTTCTGGGTGTATGGGTCGAATTTGTGGTCGTGGCAACGGGTGCAGTTGAAGGTGGCCCCGAGCCAGACCGTGGCCACCGTCTCGGTCTGGTCGAAGAGATAGTCGATGCGGTTCTCTTCCGCGATGCGGCCGCCCTCCCCATTGATGGCGTGATTGCGCAAAAAACCCGTGGCGAGGCGCTGTTCATCGGTGGCCCCCGGAAGCCGATCACCGGCGATCTGCCATACGGTGAACTGGTCGAAGGGCAGGTTGCGATTGAAGGCGTCGACCACCCAGTCGCGCCAGGGCCACATGGTGCGTTCGCCGTCGCCTTGGTATCCGTTGGAATCGGCGTAGCGCGCCGCTTCCATCCATTCCCACGCCATTCGTTCGCCATAGCGCGGGGAAGCCAGCAGACGATCCACCTGCCGCTCGTAAGCCTGGGGTGAGGCGTCCGCCACGAAGGCGTCGATCTCGGACGGAGTCGGGGGCAGGCCGGTCAGGTCGAGGGTGAGTCGGCGGAGGAGGGTGGGTTTCGAAGCCTCGGGTGCGGGTTTCAGTCCGTCGCGTTCCAAGGAGTGCTGCACCCAGGCATCGATGGGGTGGGAGACGCCGCGAACCGTGGGAACGGGGGCTCGCTGCAGTGGTTCGAACGCCCAGTGCTGTCCCCAAGGGGCTCCCTGTTCGATCCACTGGCGCAGGAGGCGTGCCTCTTCGGGCTTGAGTGCCTTGCTCGAATCTCGGGGCGGCATGACCTCGTCGGGATCACTGCTGTGGATCCGGCGCAGGATTTCGCTCTCGTCCGGACGCCCTGGCGTGATGGCGGTCTTTCCGCTTTTTCCGGAACTTCGAGAACCAGCGAGCGTATCCAGTCGCAGGCCGGCCTTACGGCCCTGTTCATCGGGTCCGTGGCAGGCGAAGCAGTGGTCGGAAAGCAGGGGGAGGATTTCTCGCGAAAAGCTGATCGGAGTTTCAGGCCGGGCCGCCGTCTGAGCGGAAGCCGCGCTGGCCACGACCATCATGCTGAGGGTCATCCACAGGCGAATCACTCGTGACAGAGAGGGGGACATCGGGATCGAGCTACAAGGGTAGCCCGCTTGCCGATAGCGGCAATGCTGGAACCGGCAAAACGGGGATTCATCGCGAGGATGACAGGCGGAGCGACAGAGGGAGCGACGTGGCTTGCGTGACCACGCCATTCGGGGTTGCATCCGTGGATGTCCCCTGACTTGCAACGGTTGCACCCTGGCCTCACGGGCAGAGTGATCGGTTGGGGAATTTGGATGGCCGGTTTGTGCTCTCTGGTGGGGACGATGCTGGCTGGCGGATCGGGCGGATCGGGCGTTCAGAAGCTTCCGGCCCACCCCGTCTTCGAGCGCGATATCCGCCCCATCTTCAAGGCCCATTGCTTTCACTGCCATGGCGAGGAGGAGAAACCCAAGGGCGGGGTGGATTTGAGGCAACGGCGATTGCTGTTGAACCGTTCGGAATCGGGCCCGGTGCTGGTGCCGGGAAAGCCGGGCCAAAGTCACCTGCTGTCGGTTTTGAAATCCGGAGAGATGCCCCAGGGTGGCAAGCCGTTGTCGGCAGAGCAGGTCACTCTCATCGAGCGGTGGATTGCGCAGGGTGCTCCAACGTTGCGTCCTGAACCGGTGGAGGTGCCGCGTTGGGTCATCACCGAAGAGGAGCGCCAGTTTTGGGCGTTCCAGCCGGTGGGGTGCCCGGAGCCTCCCCGGGTCCGCTTGGACAAGACGGTCCGGACTCCCATCGATGCCTTCTTGCTGGCTCGCTTGAAGAAGGAAGGTCTCGGGTTTGCCAAGCCCGCGAAGCCGGAGCAGCTGATCCGTCGGTTGACCCTCGACCTCACCGGGCTTCCACCCACGCCTGAAGAGGTCGATGCCTTCGTGGTGGACCCTTCCGATGCCGCTTACGAGCGCTGGGTGGACCGGCTTCTGGATTCGCCGGCCTATGGCGAGCGCTGGGGACGTCACTGGCTCGATGTGGCCGGATACGCCGATTCCAACGGCGGTGTGGAGGCCGATTCCGAGCGCCCGTGGGCTTGGCGATACCGCGACTACGTGATCCGAGCCTTCAACGACGATCGCCCTTTCGATGAGTTCATCACCGAGCAATTGGCCGGTGACGAACTCCTGCCGGCCGTCTCCAACGATCTGTCAGGTCGCGATCTGGATCGTCTGGTGGCCACGGGTTTCTTGCGCATGGCGCCCGATCCGACCGGCGATGGGCCGCCAGAGCCGGAACTGGCGCGCAACCAGGTCATCGCCGACACCCTCCAGATCGTTTCTTCGTCGCTGCTGGGGCTGACGGTCCACTGCGCCCAATGCCATGATCACCGCTACGATCCGATCCCTCAGGCCGATTACTACCGGTTGCGGGCCGTGTTTGAACCGGCCTTCGACTGGAAGCGGTGGAAGAATCCTGCGCAACGGCTGGTTTCGCTGATGCCCTCGGTGGATCGATCCCTGGCCGACTGTGTCGAACAGGCCGCGAAGGTCCATGACGCCGAGGCCACCCGTTTGCACGATGAACTCATCGAGAAATTTGTGCAGAAGCAGTTGCTGCTGGTTCCGGAGTCCCGTCGCGAAGCGGTGATCGGTGCGCGACGGACGCCCGCGGCCAAGCGCAGCCCCGAACAGCTCCAACTGCTCCGGGAGTTTCCCATGTTCCAGGACCACATCATCCTGGGCGAGATCGATCGGGAAGGAGCCAACAAGGTGGATGAAATCCGCAAGCGGGCCACGGCTGATCGGGCCTTGAAGCCGTCCGATCCCATGGTGCAAGCCCTGGTTGAGGCTTCTGCTGAACCCGTGACCACGGTGCGATTCCATCGGGGTGATCCGCAGCAACCGCGCGAGGTGCTCAAGCCGGGGTTGTTGTCGGTCATGGGCCTCGGTGGGTTGGAGACCGAGATCCCGGAATCCATTCCGGGCCGTCGCACCAGCGGTCGTCGCCTCGAACTGGCCCGTCGCCTCACGGATCGAAACAATCCCCTCACCGCCCGGGTGTGGGTCAACCGACTGTGGCATGAGCATTTTGGAATGGGCTTGGTCGCCACACCCGGAGACTTCGGGGCCCTGGGCGAGCGCCCGAGTCATCCCGAACTCTTGGATTGGTTGGCCGCCGAGTTCATGGATCACGGCTGGAAAAACAAACGCCTCCACCGGTTGATCGTGACCAGTGCCGCCTACCGACAAGGCACCGTGAACGCGGCCGCGCACAAGAAGGACCCCGACAATCGCCTGTTGGGGCGATTCCGCCTCCGGCGTCTGGATGCCGAAAGTCTTCGCGACAGTCTCTTGGCGGTGAGTGGTCGTCTCGATGCCACGCGCTTCGGCCCTCCTGTGCCCATCGCCGTCAATGCCCAAGGACAGTTCGTGGTGGGTCGACAGAAGCGCGACGGCAATGGCGATGCCGTCGGAGTGGAAACGGGCGGGACCGCCGACTTCCGACGCAGCGTTTATGTCACCGTGCGCCGGACCATGCCGGTCGGGGTGCTCGAGACCTTCGATGCCCCGGTGGTCAATCCCAACTGCGAAGCCCGCCCGGTTTCAACGGCCGCTCCCCAATCATTGATGTTCCTCAATGATGGATTCGTGCTGGATCGCGCATTGGATTTGGCGCAACGCCTGCGACGTGAAGCTCCGGGCGATGAACGGGCCCAACTGGCCCGCCTGTGGCGTCTGCTGTTCCTTCAATCGCCCACGGTCGCCGATGTGGATCGTTCCCGGCGTTTCCTCAAGGAACTCCAAGCGTCATTGCCACCTTCCGAATCCAAACCCGCTCCCAAACCGCCGGCCCCTTCGACGCCTGAAACGCCGGCGGTGACCCCGGAAGAGCGGGCTCTGGCAGCCTTGTGCCAGGTGCTCATGGGTTCCAACCGATTCCTCTACCTCGACTGAGCCATGGATCGTTTCTCCAACATGCCGTCTCCGTCCGGCTTCTGCTCCCGCCGCCACTTCCTGCAGGCGGGCAGCGCCTTTGGCCTCGGATCCACGGCCTTGTCCTGGCTGCTCCAGCAGGAAGGGCTTTTGGCCGCTCCGGCTCGACCGGAGTTGGAGCAGCGCACGTATGATCTGAAACCGAAGGCGGGGCATCATCCGGCCCGCGCTCGGGCCATGATTTCCATTTTGATGATCGGTGGCCCGAGCCAGATGGACCTGTTCGATCCGAAGCCTCTGCTGAACGAATGGGCCGGCAAGCCGTTTCCCGGTGAGTTGAAGTTCGACAATGCAGGCCAGGCCAGTTCGAAGGTCATGCCGGGGTTGTGGGAGTTCCGCAAACACGGTCAGTCCGGCACGGAGTTGTCGTCGCTGCTGCCTCATCTGGCGGGTGTGGTCGACGAATTGTGCGTGATCCGATCCATGCGAACCGCCGTGAACAATCATGGCCAATCGCTGTACGCGTTGACCAATGGCCGAATCACCGCCGGTGCGCCCACGCTCGGAAGTTGGCTGTCCTATGGTCTGGGCACACCCAGTCAGGAGTTGCCGGCCTTCCTGACGCTCACCCATCCCTCGGGGCTGCCGCTGCTCGCCGAGGCCAATTGGTCCAACGGGTGGTTGCCGTCGATTTTCCAAGGCACCGTTGTCCGGCCCACTGAACCTCGATTGCTGAACCTCGATCCGGCTCCGCACCTTCGCGGGGTTCCTCAGGAGCGCCAATTGGAACTGCTCGCTGAACTCAACCGTGCTCACCTCAGTGAACATCCCGGAGAGCAGGATCTGGATGCCCGCATCGCCAGTTATCAGTTGGCGGCCCGCATGCAGACGGCGGCCAAGGAGGCCATGGACATTCGATCGGAGTCGGAGGCCACCCGGCGCCTCTATGGCATCGATCAGGAACGGACCCGCGACTACGGCACCCGATGCCTCATCGCCCGACGTCTGGTCGAGCGCGGCGTGCGTTTTGTGCAGGTGGTCAACAATGGTCAGAGTTGGGACCAGCACAGCAACCTGTACACGGCCTTGCCCGATTTGTGTGCCCGGACCGATCAACCGGTCGCCGCGCTCGTTCAGGACCTCAAGGCCTTGGGGTTGTTGGATTCCACCTTGGTGCATTGGGGAGGCGAGATGGGGCGTCTGCCGGTGATCCAGAACGATGGGCCCAAGGAGAAGGTGGGGCGCGATCACAACACCTACGGCTTCACGCATTGGCTGGCCGGCGGCGGCGTCCGCGGTGGCATGACTTACGGCGAGACCGACGAATGGGGCCACCATGCGGTGAAGGACATCGTCACCCACCATGATCTCCACGCGACCCTCCTGCACCTCTTCGGTTTGGACCACACCCGCTTGATCTACCGTCGTGCGGGGCGTGAACTCAGCCTCACCGACAACAAGCCCGCCCGGGTGGTCCGCGACATCCTCAAGAGTTGATGTCCTGCGGGTCAGCCGCCGGGCACCATCGAGCGGGAGGACTCGGGTCCGCTCCGGACCCGAAATCCGTTCCCGCGGCTGGGGTCACTCCGTTGCTGCGAGGGGCAATGGACCCTCAGGCATGGCGGTGTCCGTGGGATTCCGAGCCGGCGGCCGCCCGCCCGCAGGTGGGGCAGTGACGCCAGGACGGGTCCCAGTCGCCCGGGGCGCCGACGGCACGAGCCACGACCGGGGTGTGGTTCGCGGGTTTCTCATCGTCCACCGATTCGGTCCCGAACAGCGCGACCATCATGGTTTTGCCCACGATGTTCATCAGCATGCCGAAGAGCACCAACCCGCAGAACATGGTGACCACCGCGATCAGACGCCCCGCGAGAGTCACCGGATAGATGTCGCCATAGCCGACCGTGGTCAGCGTCACCACGCACCACCACATGGATTGCGGCACCGAGTTGAAGCTCGAAAGCCCGCCGTTCACCGTCGTCTCCTTGCCCCATCGGATCTTTTCCTTGGGGTTGGTGCCATTGTGGATCGCGGTGGCCGTCTCGGGGGCTTTGCTGATGAGTTCGGCATCGGGTATCGTCACCTCGAACCGGTGCAGGGCCGGTTCCCAGGATTTCACGTCCCAGGTTCCGTCGAAGCCGGATTCGCCGCTGATGATCACCTTGCCTCCACTGAGATCCCCGCGCAGGTCCTGAGCCGTGAAGCGGAGCGAATTGGGGCCGGTCTTTTGCACGGTCTCCAATTCGCCGTGGGTGTATTCGGCGTGGTACACCAAGGTGCTGGAGATGATCACGACCGAGAACAAGGCCAGGAAGTAGATCACCAGGTTGATCACCATGGGGTTGCGAGGCTTTCCGTCCTTGCCGGTCTTGAGTTGGGTCACCGCTTCGCGGGCCAGTTTCAAGACCCGCAGCACCCGCAGGACGCGCAACACCCGCAGTACCCGGGTCGACTTGAGTGCCGTGATATTGGCCAATTGCAGGTAGGTGGGCAGGATGGCCAACAAGTCGATCAACCCCCAAAAACTGAAGATGTAGTCCCGCTTGCGTCGGGCGGTTGTCACGTGACCGATGTACTCGAGGGTGAAAATGAAGGTGATCACCGTTTCGCAGGCGGCGAAAACTCCGTGGAACCGGTCATGGAGGGAATCGACGGTCTCCAAGGCGCCCGTGATGGCGGCCACGAAGATCACCAGATTCAGGATGTTGTGAACCACCTGATAACTCGTGGCCGTCGGGACATGGAACATGCGGAACAACCACACGGGACCGACCGGTGGGTTTGAGCCGTCTTCGTTCAGTGGGGCGGGATTCGCGCTCATGAAAAGCGCTCCGCAGCATGAAAAATGCCGAAGCGGACGAATCGTCAGCCCGACTCCCGAGATCGGCCGCTCCTTCCGGGGTTCACCACCAGAGGAAATTCGGATCGGGCGGCTGGCTGGCCAGGGCCTCCATCTGCGCCGTGGGCAGGAACTTGAAGAACTCGGCATGCGAGTCCCCGAAAAGCATCATCATCCGGTTCTTGCCCTTGTAGTTGTGCCATTGGCTGCGGGGTTTGAGCACATCCCGGTTGGCATGCCAGATCCAGTCGCCCTGGAGGATCTTGGTGGACGGGGCCCGGGCCACCTCGGATCCCTTGATCGGCACGATGGCGGTGTTGCCCTTGGGGGCGCAGACCATCTTGACCTTGTAGTAGTCGAAGCCGAATTCCGTCAGGTAGCTGTTCCCATACTGCATGAAGGCGTTGGTGCAATTGACGCCGCGGGCGGCCAGCGACCAGAAGTCGCCCTTGTCGGACGGGCATCGGAAGGTCTCGTAGGCATTGCCCACATAGGTGTTGAGCGGGCGATTGGTGGCCGCGGTGAACACGTCGTAGGTGCCGTTCTTGCCGCCGGTCGAGGCCCAATCGTTGATGGCCGGATACGAGTCCCGGTTGTCGTCGGTGTACATGAAGTACGCCTTGCCGATCTGACTCTGGTTGCTCATGCACTTCACCGTGTGGGCCTTCTGCTTGGCGTTGGCCAAGGCCGGCAGGAGCATTCCGGCCAGGATCGCGATGATGGCGATGACCACCAGCAGTTCGATGAGGGTGAAGGCCTTGCGGTCGGAGGAATCAACGGAGTCGGAAGGGGTTGTCTTCATGTTCCTGCAAATCCGGTGGGTAACTAACACCACGCTAGCGACCATCGGACGAGATTCCATGAAAATCTCGAGTTTTGAAGGGTGCTGTCATCCCCGGAATGGCCGTGGATCGCTACAAGTCGCCGCAAAGCCGATGCATTACCTCCGGGCGTCCTGCAATCGGAGCGTTTTTAAGGGAAAAGCACTTAAGCCGAGGATGGGTCTGACGCACCCCGTCTATGGGAGGAAAAACGGTTCTTTTCCCTCCTCGAGGCTACTGCCATGTCTAACAAAACACGATGCCCTTCGGGTGATTCCTCCCGGCTTTCCGGTAGAACTCCGACAACGCCTGTTCTTCAATCCGCTCTCAAGGGTGGCCTTAAATGGCTGTGGATCGCCGTGTTTTTACCGGTGTTCCTTGTGGAGTCGAGGGCGCAGAGCCGCAGTCGATCGGTGGTGGGTTGGGGAGAATCCGTGTTGGGCCTCAACCAAATGCCCCCTTTGCCGGCAGGAGTCACAGCCAACGATATCGATGCACTCGCCTCCGGTGAATTGGTCAACGCAGTGGGTTTGAAAAGCAGCATATCGGGTTATTCTGGTCCGAGAATCATCGTTTCCGGGGCCAGCATTTTGACGGGGGATTCAGCCGGTAACATTTTTTGGGGTGCCGGATCAGGGAATTCCACCACCTGGGATCAGGTGGTCGTGAATACAACTTCTGGGGCGCTGATGCCCGATCGCGTATCGTTTGGCTTTCTGCATGCAGCAGTGATTTTGCCCAACGGCACGATGGCGTTTGTCGGAGACCGTCAAGGTAGCTACTTCCCCGCAACCCCCTCGGATGCGAACCTGGTCGCCGTGGCCACCAGCGCGACCCATGCGTTGGGTCTCAGAGCCAACGGGTCGGTTGTCGGCATTGGTGGAGCCAATTTCTTCGGAGAAAACACGGTTCCAGTGGGTCTGTCGGGTGCTGTGGGGGTCGCTGCCGGAGAGTACTTCAGTGCGGCGGTACTCAACAATGGCCAGGTCGTCGTTTGGGGAACTGACGCCCATGGTGTGCTTCAGATTCCGGCCACGGCTACCAATATCGTCTCCGTCAAGGCGGGTGCCACCCATCTGGTGGCTCTCCGCGCAGATGGCACGGTGATCGCCTGGGGCAATGCAGCAGACGGGCGCACCAGCGTTCCGACAGGATTGAACCGCGTGGCCAAGATCGCGGTGGGCCGTGCGCACGCTGTCGCCTTGCGGGACGACGGAACCGTGGCCGCTTGGGGCTACAATGGTTCCGGTCAGGCTTCGATTCCTTCGGGCCTCATCAACGTCATCGACATCGCAGCCGGCGGCAATCACAGCCTGGCCCTCGTTTCCCGCGAAAAACCGACTCTGAATGCGGTCGTGGCGAGCATTGCCGGGGTGAGCTTCAATCTCGCCAGCGGTTATGCTGAGAGTGGGCAGGTGATTCGCCTGACAGCCAGTGTGGCTGGGGGAGCGCCGCCGGTTCAGTATCGGTGGCGGAAGAACGGTGCGCTGGTCGCCGGAGCAACGAATGCGACCTTGGATATCACGGTGGGTTCGAGCGAAGGCAACGCGATATCGATGGATGTCGAGGCGATCAACACCTTCGGGGCGGACTCCGAGTCTGTGGCGGTCAAGGTAGGCAGCAGTCCCAGCGACCTTGCCATTCAGGCCGGTCGAGTGTCCGGGGGCGGCCACCTGAATATTGCAGGCGGGACCTATTGGGAGCCTACTGGAACGTTTACACCCATGGGGCGCCGGTCCGATGGGGGCTTTTTGACCTCGACGCTCACCGGTCAAACCATTCTCCAAGTCAAAGCAAAGGGCAACCCTGAGCCTGATCTTTGGGTTTACGATGCCGATTCCATGCAGATGATTTTCGGGCCAAGCTCACTCGCCGGCGCGTCGTCCGTTGCCCAAGGAATCCGCTATCCTTTCGGAAAAGCAATCCAGTCGTCGGAAGGGGTCCATCGGTACGTCGTCATCGTGGGCAACTCGTTGGGCCGACTGACCAATACTTTCAGTGTATTTATGTACCCGGCGGCCGTGCCTCCGCCGATCGTCGCCAATTTCCCGAATATTGCCGGTCTGAATGGCGCAACTTTGCCGGCAGGTCAACCCGCTGCCGTAGGTCCGATTTCGGTGGGCACCACGGGAGTCACGCTCGCGGTAGATGACAACTACACTGCCTCGGCGGGATCCGTTTATCAATGGATGCGCAATGGCGCGGACATCATTGGAGGAACCAATCGAACTCTCGCACTGGGATCCTTCGCGGTGTCTAACGCAGTCCCCTACACGGTGAGGGTCCGGACTCCGCTCTATGGATCCAGTGTGGCGAGCGACTCGACCTTGGGGCAGGCGACTTCCTCGTCGTTGACTCCGATCCTTCCGGTGTCGGTCACACTCTCGAGGACCAATCTCGCCTCCGCCACCGGTGGAACGGTCGATTTTGACGTCACGATGACCGGATCGTTGACTGCAAAAATTTATCTCGAAAAAGAGATTTCAAGCGGTGTCTGGAGCGGGAACGACGACTTGCTTGGGAATCTCACATCGCAGGCATCACCAGCATCGGCCAACTGGCTTGGATGGGCATCTCCGTCACCCGGATCCACTCCTCCACCGGCAAAGGAGTTTTTCGCGAACCTGAATGGACTGGGAGGCTCTCTCAATCTCAGGATTGGGGGAGTTGTGACCACTGCACAGAAGGGTAATTACCGATTGGTCTCTGTCCAGATGAGTCAAGGTGCTTTGACTGCTCAAGTTCCATTGGAAGGAACTTTAAAATACTCCTACTTCACTGTTTCCATCACAGAGACACCCTCAATAACGGCCCCAACGAGCACTCCCTCTGCGTCGGCGAGCGGAGGGACTTGGATCTCGGGGGTGGCCAATGGCGTCGACATGACGATCGCGGCGAAGGCCAATGCGACTGTGGATTTGGCCGCCTACCTCTCCATCGCTGGATCTCCGACTCCCAACGTTCGGTGGGAGAAGCAGACCGCCCAGAACCAGTTCGCCGTGGTTCGGCCGTTCGCCAATTCTTCGAGCCTGGTTCTGGCGGCCGTGCCCACCAACGCCGGGATTTACCGCGTGACTGCGACCAACTCGATCGGCGGAAACACTGGGGTGACCAAGCTGATCGCGCTGAACGTGGATCGGGTTTTGAGTGTGACCAATGGCGCGATGGTTTTCCCCGATGCCACCGTTGATCTCCCGATTTCATTGGTAGGTTTTGGGGATGAGTCGGTGCTTTCTTTCACACTCCAAATCGACTCGGCCTACATCTCAACGGCCGCTGCCAATGTTGCCATGACCTTGGACTCGGCCCTCGCTGCCACCACCACGCTCTCCTACCGCACCTCCGGATCCGTTGACGCGACTCCAGCGGTCGACGGAGCCGGCGGCAATCGTCTGAAAATGCAGGTGTTGGTTTCCAAAACCGATCCCACGAAGACCTTCTCTGCAGGAACCAACCGTCTGGGCACGTTGACTCTCAAAGCACAGGATATCAGCAGTATTGGTGTGATCCGAAGCGGAACGGCGAATCCGTCGCTGGATGCAGCGATTCAGATTCTGGGCTCGGGCACGGTAGGTCCGGACTATTTGCCGCTGAGCATCGCCTTGACCAATGCGACCTTGACCTCTTTGGTGGCGGAGTCGGGTTCCGTGCGCGTGTTGGCCGATTCGCTGGAAGGCGACGTGGACGGGAATTTCGCGGTCAACGTCATTGATGTCACTGCCATCGGCAATGTCTTGGCGGCTGGCGCCTTCGGGAGCTTCAGCACGCCCGTTCGCCAGAGCAGGCTCGATACGGCTCCCCGTCTGGCCTCAGGTGACACCAGGGTGAACCTCGCTGATTTGGTCCAAGTGGCCCGGTATGCTGCCAAATTGGACGCCGCTCAACCGGCCGGGGGTCCGAGTGGCACGTTCGCCCTCAACGGGGGTATTGTCCTCCCCAAGGTGGTCAATCAACGGAAGTCTTTGGCGACGGGTCAGGTCCGTCGGATCCGCCTCGGATGGGCCGATTTGGTGGCTGGCCAGGAGGTTTGGGTTCCGGTGTTGCTCTCAGGATACGGAAACGAGAATGCCTTGGCGTTCAACGTGGAGTTCGATCCGGGCGTCATCGAGTACACCGGACTGAAAGCCGCGACCGGGACCTCCCAGATGGAAAACAACCTCGCGGCCCAGGAGGGGCGCGTCGGCGTCATCCTTTGGAAGGCTGCGGGTAAAGCAGTGCCTCCGGGTGAGTGCTCAGTGGCTGAGCTGGGCTTCCGTGTCAAAGCCGCGGTCGGCAGCGCGAAGATCCGCTTTGGCAGCCGCCCGGTGGATTCACTCATCGCGACCGTCGACGCCCAACCGGTGACGACCGTCGAATTTGAAGGGGGCGAGTGGTCCATTGCCCAGCGTCGGCGTGTGGTGGGAGGGCGGATGGTTTCCCAACACATGGCCGCGGGTCGTTGGAATGTGGAGCTGCAGGCAATCGACTCGGCAGGGGTTCCCGTTTCGGCGGTCAATCGTTCCATTCGAGTCCAATCGGCAAATCGTTTGGATGCGAATGATACGGAATGGACTCCCGTCGGAGTCGCTCCGGAAGTCACGCCTTTGGGAACGTTGCGACTGCCGTTGCCTCAATCGGCAGATCAAGCAACGCGGTTCTATCGAATCCGCGAGGAATGAGTTGTTGGTTCTTGGATATTTCAGGCGGGTCGTCGGGATCGAATCAAGTGATCCCGCACCAAAATCCAATCGGCTGATCTGAAAGTTCCAATTCACGGAGGCGCTCAATTTCAGGATTGAGCGCCTCCGCTCTGTATTCAGGGTTGCCTCTTGTGACGACCACCCACGTCCTCAATACCCCGGTCCGCTCCAACTTTTCATTGCCTCCGGCAGCGCCTCCGTCGACGGCCCGCGTGGTCATTGTCGGAGGGGGCATCGTGGGGTGTTCGGTGGCCTACCATTTGGCCAAGGCGGGTTGGAAGGATGTCGTGTTGCTGGAGCAGGGCTTGCTCAGCGGCGGCACTACGTGGCATGCGGCCGGCATGATCGGTCAGTTGCGTGCCAGCAACAGCATGACCCAGATCAACAAGTACTCGGCCCAGCTGTATCCCCAGTTGGCCGAGGAGACGGGCCATGATGTGGGCTGGGTCCGCACCACCGGTCTGACGCTCGGGACCAATCCGGAGCGCATGACTCAACTCCGCCGAACCGCCGCGATGGCAGAGGTGTTCGGGGTCGAGGCGCACCTGGTCGGTCCCAAGGAAGCCCAAGATCTCTGGCCGCTCATCCAGGTCGAGGATGTGTTGGGAGCGGTGTATCTGCCCGGGGATGGGCGGGTGATTCCCGGCGAATGCGCGGTGGCCTTGGCCAAAGGCGCGATGGCTCACGGCGCGGCGCTCATCGATCGGACGCGCGTCGCCTCGCTGCTGCAGACCACGGCTCCGCACGGACGTCAGCGGGTCACCGGAGTGCGATTGGAGAGCGGTCAGGAAATTCGCGCCGACTGGGTGGTCCTTGCGTGCGGCATGTGGGCTCGCCAGCTCGGACTGGGTATCGGAGTGGATCTGCCGCTCTACCCGGTCGAGCATCATTACGTTTTGAGCGAACCCATCGAGGGAGCGCTCCCGACCTTGCCGTGCGCCCGCGATCCCGACGCGGCGATCTACTTCCGCACGCTCGATGATGGGTCCATCAAGCTCGGAGCCTTCCAGTGGCGCTCGAAGCCGTGGCAAATAGGCGATACGGTGCCCGGTGACTTCGCTTTCGGTTTGCTGCCCGAAGACTGGGAGAAGTTCGCCGAGCCTTGGGCGGCCGGAAAGCACCGCATCCCGGCCTTGCGCAACGCCCGATTCCCGAAGTTCGTCAATGGGCCGGAGAGCTTCACGCCCGACAACAATTTCCTGATGGGCACTCCGGCCGGGACCGAGGGATTGTTTGTGCTCGCTGGCTTCAATTCGGTGGGCATCGCCAGTGCCGGCGGTGTCGGCAAGTTCGCCGTGCCGTGGTTGGAGTCGGGCGAGATGCCCATGGACCTCTGGAGCGTGGATGTCCGCCGTTTTGTGCCGGCGCAAAATGGACGAGGTTATCTACAGGCCCGTGCCGCGGAAGTGCTGGGCTTGCACTACCAGATGGCTTGGCCCAATCGCGAGATGGAGACTTCGCGGGATGTCCGGGCCACGCCGCTGCACGCGCTCACCCGCGCCGCGGGCGCCTGTTTCGGGCAGACGGCAGGCTGGGAACGCCCATTGTGGTATGCCCCCACCGGCACGACGGCCGAACTCCGGTACTCTTTTAGCAAACAGAACTGGGCCCCACACGTGGCGGCCGAGGTGCGCCGTTGCCGCGAGCGGGTTGCGTTGTTTGATCAGTCCACCTTTGCCAAATACGAAATCACCGGCCGGGATGCGCTGGCCGGTCTCGACCGGCTTTGCGGCAATCGCCCCGATGTCCCCGTCGGCCGCATCGTGTACACCGGTTTGCTCAACACCCGCGGCACCTACGAGAGCGACGTGACCCTCGTGCGTCTGGCCGACGACCGGTTCTACGTCATCGCTCCGACCCAGCAGGTGCGCCATGACGCCGACTGGATCCTCCGAAACCTCCCGCAATCGGCTGACATCCAACTCTCGGACGTCACCGAAGCCTTCGGTGTGGTGTCCATCATGGGGCCCCAGGCGCGGGCCGTCTTGCAGCGGGTGACCGAGACCGACTTGTCGGCCGCGGCGTTTCCTTTCGGCCACAGCGCGGAAATTCGCATTGCCGGCGTGCCGACACCCGTGAGGGCGCTCCGTGTGACGTATGTCGGCGAGCTCGGGTGGGAATTGCATGGCCCCGCCGCATCCATGGCCGCGGTCTGGACTGCGCTCGCGGAGGCCGGAAAACCGGAGGGCATTGGACCCGCTGGGACCTACGCCATCAACGCCATGCGCATCGAGAAGGCCTACCGCGCTTGGGGCCACGAATTGTCGGTCGATGAAAACCCCTTCGAAGCCGGACTGTCATTCGCGGTCGACTGGGAACGGGACTTTTTGGCCAAACCCGCATTGCTGGGGCTGAAGGGGCGTCCGTTGCGCAAGCGACTGGTTTCGCTGGTGATGGAGTGCGAAGACCCGACCGTGACCTTGTGGGGCAACGAACCGGTTTTCCGCGACGGTATATTGGCGGGCTACACCTCCAGTGCCGCCTATTCGCCGACGCTCTCCGCGCCGGTGGCCATGGCCTACATCAAGCGGCCGCCTGAGGAAGGCGGACTCGGTGTGGACACTGAATGGCTGCAGGCAGGCCGATACGAAATCCTCCAAGACGGCGTTCGAAGACCGGCCCGGATGACCCTTCGAGCGCCGGTCGATCCCGAGCGTGCCCGGATCCTGAGTTGAGAAGTTTTTGCGGGTTTTGTCAGGTTCATCCACGGCCCCTTCACTGATGAATCACAGCGTCCATCTCGTTTTCCGCGGGGTCCCTTGGATTGTCCTGGGTCTATGGATGCTGTTGATGGAGTCTGTGAGGGCGGGTTCCACCGATGCCGTTGAACTCTTTGAACAGCGCATTCGACCCATCCTCGCCAACGAGTGCTACGAATGCCATGGGGCCAAGAAACAGAAGGGCGGTCTGCGGGTGGATTTTCGGGACGGACTACTCAACGGCGGGGAATCCGGTCCGGCCATCATCCCGGGGGACTCTCGGAAGAGCCTTCTCCTCAAAAGCATCCGACACGCGAACCCCGATTCTGGAATGCCCAAGGATCGGCCTCAGCTCCCCGAGTCCGTCATCGCTGATTTTGCCCGGTGGGTGGACGAGGGCGCCGTGGATCCCCGCGACGAACCCCAGTCTGTGTCGTCCACCGCGGCGACCGAGAGCACCGGTTTTGCCACCACGATCCAAGCGCGCAAGGAGTGGTGGAGCTTTCGCCCGGTGCGAATGCCGTCCATCCCGAGCGTCACGAACACCGCGTGGTCCGAGCACCCGGTGGATCGCTTCCTGTTGGCGAAAATGGAGGAACGCGGATTGCAACCCGCCCCCGACGCCGGTCGCGAATCGTTGCTGCGCCGCGTCACCTTCGCGTTGACCGGGTTGCCGCCGACGGTTGAAGAGATTGAAGACTTTTTGCGGGATGGCTCGCCCAACGCCTACGAGAAGCGGGTGGATCGACTGCTGGCTTCGGCCCGGTTTGGCGAACGTTGGGCGAGGCACTGGATGGATCTGGTTCGCTACTGCGAGTCGCATGGAAGTCAGGGAGACCCGGAACTGCCCATGGCTTGGCGCTACCGGGATTATCTCATACGAGCTTTCAACGCGGACGTTCCGTACGACCAGCTGGTCCGTGAGCACATCGCCGGGGATCTCTTGGAAAACCCGCGTCTCAACCGCGCCGAAGGCTTGAATGAATCCCGAATTGGGCCGGCGCACTTGCGCATGGTGGAGTTCGGGTACATCCCGGTGGATGCCTTGGACGATCAGGTGAAGGTGGTCGACAACCAGATCGATGTGTTCTCGAAAACCTTTCTCGGCCTGACCGTTTCGTGCGCCCGCTGTCACGACCACAAGTTCGATCCGATCAGCCAGAAGGACTTCTACGCACTGTACGGAGTGTTCGCCAGCAGTCGCCCCGGCCAAGTGGTCGTGGATGATCCATCGCGGCTGGAGGTCCACCGGGAAAGGCTCACGGGACTGAAAAATGAAATTCGCATCGGCTTGGCGGACGCGTGGAGCGCCGCGGTGGATGGAGTGAAAACGGGGATGCTCGAGCAGGCCTCGCTCCATGCACAGAAGGAGCACCTGACAGCCGAAATTCGGAGTTTATCGGACGAAATCGCCCAAGTGGAATCCCGGGCACGTTCGGAGTGGGCCCGGCAACGCGGAGTGGCCCACTCGAATCGACTGCCCGCCCCTCTGGCCCAATGGAGTTTCGAAGGAGATTTGCGTGATGGCGTGGGAGCCATGCATGGGCATGCAGAAGGCGGAGCGGTGGTTCGTGGCGGACGCCTTGTCTTGGACGGAGTGAACGCATGGGTGGTCACCGAACCCTTACCCACCGATCTGCGCGAGAAATCCCTCGAAGTTTGGGTGGCACTCGCCGGTCTGGACCAAAAGGGCGGGGGAGCGTTGACGGTCCAAACGCCGGACAGCGAGCACTTCGACTCCATCGTCTTTGGCGAACGGGAGACCGCCCGTTGGATCGCCGGCAGCGATTTTTTCCGCCGCACCGAGGATTTTGGAGGTCCCGCTGAGACCGCCAAACCCGGCGAGCTGGTCCATCTCGTGGCGGTGTATGGAGCCGACCATTCCATCGCGCTGTACCGCAACGGATTGCCCTACGGCAAACGCTACCAGCGAGGCACGTTGCAGCCGTTCTCGGCGGGCCAAGCGCGGGTGGTTTTGGGCAAACGCCATCTGGCGGCGGGCATCGCCTCGTTGACGGGCGAGATCGAGGAAGCCCGGATTTATGCGCGCGCCCTGACGGCGGACGAAGTGTCCGCATCGTTTCGCGCCGGTGCCGTCGGCATGGACGCTCAAACCTTGACCCAATCCCTGACGCCAGCGGAGTTGGCAAAGCGATCGAACCTGAATCGAGACTTGGAACGGCTTCGTGCGAATCTGACGCAGATCCTCGATTCGCCTCTTCTGATCGAGACTTGGAAAAGCGCCTGGGCGGATGCTGCCAAGAACAATGCCAATCCCCTTCATCCGTGGGTCCAGCTGGCGGGCCGGACCGGTGAGGAGTTTCAGGCGGGATGGTCGGAGCTCGTAAAGTTTTGGAAGGACGAGCTCTCCGGCCGTCGCGAGTTCAATCGCACGAACTTCACTTCGGGATGGGACCTGCGTACCCAGGAATCACGGACGTGGTTCATGGACGGTGGTGACGCGAGGCTGGGGCTCGGTGTTCGAAACAGCGAGCCCGAGCCGGTGGGCGGGTTCTCCGTGGAGTTCGAGGGCGACCGGGTCTTGCGCGGGCTTTATCCGGCGGGTGTTTTCAGCCATGCACTCACTCGAAAACTAAGCGGGGTTCTCACCTCTCCCCGGTTCAAAGTGGAGACCGACAACATCAGCGTGCGCGGCCTCGGTGAGCGCAGCATGGTTCGGCTCATTGTCGAGAACTACGCCATCGGCGGTGGTGGGCTTTATCCGGCCGCCAATCTGGGAGCCGATCAAATGCGGTGGCGCCGGCTCGACACCGCCTACCGCAAGGGCGCCAACGCTTACCTTGAGTTTGTCAGTGCTGATGATTCTCCGAACTCAGGCTCGGCAGAGGGTGGGCGCGCTCATTTCGGGGCCGCGGAGGTGGTGTTTCACTCGGGTCCGTTGCCCCCCAAAGAACTCATCGAACCCGCGGCCTTCCTCTTGGATTCCGGAGAAGTGCCCAGGTCCCGCAACGAGTTGGCTGATCTCTACCGCCGCCGCTTGGCCACCGCCGTCCAGCACTGGCGGGAAGGTTCTCTGAGTGAAGAAGAACTGGGCTTTCTTGATTATTTTGTCCGTCACGACTTGTTGCCGACTTCGCTCAAACGATTGCCCCAACTGAACCAGACCGTGACCGCGTATCGCCGGTTGGAAACGGAGATTCCCATCCCGCGGCGCGCACCGGGAGTCCACGAAGCGGTTGCGTTCAACCAACCGATGTTTGTGCGAGGTCAAATCACCCAGCCCGGTGAACCAGTACCGCGCCGATTCTTGGAGATGTTCGACGATCAGCCTTTCCGAACGTCCCTCAGTGGCAGGCTGGAACTGGCCAACCAGGTCGCCAGTGCGACCAACCCCTTGACGTCTCGAGTGATGGTCAACCGCCTCTGGCATCATCTCTTTGGCCGGGGTCTGGTCGGCACGGTCGACAACTTCGGTCGCCTCGGTGAAAAACCCACCCACCCTGAACTCCTCGACTACCTCGCGACCCGTTTCGTGGAGCGCGGTTGGTCGATCAAGGAAACCCTCCGCTTCCTGGTGACCTCCCGGGCCTTTCAGCAAGCGGCGACGCCCTCCAGCGACGCCCGTCGCATCGACCCGGGCAACGAATGGTTGTCCCACGCCCGCGTTCGCCGATTGGAGGCCGAAGCCATTCGCGATGCCATGCTCACCGTTTCCGGCGAGGTGGACCTGAAAATGTATGGGCCGGGAGTGAACGTGTATTATGTCGCCAAGACCGAGGGCGGAGGGCCCAAAGGACCGCTGGATGGAGACCGCCGACGCAGTGTCTATCAGCGGATCCGGCGCAACGCCGCGAACCCCTTCCTCGAGGCATTCGACGCCCCCAAGCCGGTGAGCACTCGGGGTCGACGCGACGCCACCAACGTGCCGGCGCAATCCCTAACGCTGCTCAACGATCCGTTCGTGATCGACCAGTCGGCCAAGTGGGCCAAGTCCCTGATGAAGGACGGCCGCAATAGCGATGAACGAATCCAGGCCATGATCGTTCGCGCATTGGGTCGCCCCGCCACGGCGGAGGATCTGGCGGTGAGTCGGGAGTTTCTGCTCTGGCTGTCGGCGGAACACTCGGTCCCACCGCACGACCTCGAATCGAGCGAACGTGTTTGGCAGGATTTCGCCCAATCCCTGTTTTGCCTGAAGGAGTTCATTTATGTCGATTGATCGCCGCCGGATGGACTTGCGCCGCGCCCCGGGGATTTCCCGGCGCGACATGCTCGCGCAATGCTCGACAGGCTTCGGCCTGGTGGCGTTTTCGGGCCTCCTGAGCGGCGGCAAAGCCCTCGCAGCCGCCCCGCCCAACCCGTTTGCTCCGCGGGTGCCGCGTCTGCCCCCGAAGGTGAAGAGCGTCATCTTCTGTTTCATGTCGGGCGGTGTGTCTCATGTGGATACCTTCGATCCGAAGCCCCGCTTGAAGAAGGATCACGGTAAACCCATGCCCGTGCCGGTGCGGCCGACGATGTTCAACCAGAATGGCAACATCATGGCCAGCCCGTGGGAGTTTCGGAACCACGGCCAATCAGGTCTGCCCGTCAGCGAATTGTTCCCCAACATCGGCGCGTGTGCCGACGACCTCGCGGTCATTCGCTCGATGACCAGCATCGCCAACGAACACGCCCAGGGAAATTACTTCATCCATACCGGCTTCTCTCTGGCCGGGTTTCCCAGCGCGGGTGCGTGGACGACCTATGGGCTGGGCAGCGAGAACCAAAACCTGCCGGGCTTCGTGGTGCTGGCCAGCGGTGGCTCCCCATTGGGCGGCGTGAACATTTACGGCAACGGTTTCCTTCCGGCGGTGCATCAGGCGTCGTTCATCGACCCGACGCAAAAGGAAGCCCTGGCCAACATCACGCCGCGCGAAGCCGACCCACTTCAGCGCAAGCGCCTGCGATTCGTGGAAGGGTTCGACCACAGGCATCTGGCCCGATTGCAGGGCGACGAACAGGTGGAGTCCGCCATCCAGAACTATGAGATCGCCTATCGGATGCAGTCGGCCGTGCCCGACCTGGTCGATTTGCGCGGCGAGAGCGAGGCGACCCAACGGCTTTACGGCATGGATTCACCGGTCCGGGAGAAGGCGGAATACGCGCGGCAGTGCCTGCTGGCCCGTCGGCTCGTTGAGCGCGGGGTGCGTTTCGTCGAGCTCACCTGCCTTCCGAGACCGAGCGATCCCGGTCAAATAGGCAACCCGTGGGATCAGCATGGCGTGTTGAAATCCGGCCATTCCGAAATGGCCTTCCAGGTGGACCAGCCGATCGCCGGCCTGATCCGTGATCTGAAAGCGCGTGGCCTTTTTGAAGAAACGCTCATTGTCTGGGCTGGGGAATTCGGTCGCACGCCCTTTGCCCAATCCGATGACGGGCGGGATCACAATCCGTTCGGTTTCAGCGTCTGGCTGGCGGGCGGGGGAATCCGCGGTGGCACGGCCTATGGTGCCACCGATGAACTCGGCTATCACGCGGTGCAGGATGTCTGCACGGTTTATGATTTGTGGGCGACGGTCCTCCACCTCTTGGGTCTGGATCATGAAAAGCTCACCTACCGTTTTGGCGGCCGCGATTTTCGGCTGACCGATGTCCACGGTCAGGTGGTGCGTGCGATTTTGGCCTGACGTCTGAAGGGTTCCGGGTGCAGGGGTCCGATTGAGGGGTTTGCCGAAGTCGGATCCCCTATTGGTGCGTAAAACGACCGGTTGCCGTCGCGGCCGCTTGCAACCCGAGGTCGACGTTTCAACCCGAGCACCGGTCACTGGTTGCCGGCACTCGGGGCGGGTGGGGTGTGGTCGGCGCCTTCTGGTTCGGGCAGGGAGTGATCTCGGGCTTCTTTCATTGAATCCGTATCGATGGGCATATTACACAGGACTGAAGTATGGGTCGTGGCCCCCTCAAACATGATGCCGGAGGCAAGGCTCGTCCTGCATGGCCATTGGACTCGGCTGTCAGTGCCGTCTTCTCGGAATGCCAGAGGTACCGCTATGAGCTTCGGGAAGTCTGGGATCCAGACCGTCCCCTCGTTCTCTGGTTGCTGATGAACCCCAGCGTGGCCTGCACCGACCACAGCGATCCAACGCTCCGCAAAACCGGTAATTTCGCGAGGATTTGGGGGTATGGAGGGCAATTGGTCGGAAACGTTCATGCCTACCGTGCCACAGACAAGAACCGGTTGATGGAAGTCGCTGATCCGGTGGGTCCGGAGAATGATCGGAGGATCGCAGCGATGGCGACACAGGCGAAAATGGTGGTTTTGGCCTACGGGCAGCCCCCCAAGGCGCTCCGCTCACGAGGGGCACAAGTCGTCGAGTTGCTGCGGCACCACCCCCATTTGTGTCATCTCAGGCTGGCTAAGGATGGCACACCTGTTCACCCGCTGTACTTGCCGTTCAGCCTTCGACCCGCTCCCCACAGTGTGAACCCTGAACCCCTGGGTTGATCGGCAGTTTTGTGTTTTTAGAATCAACGCAGCGACTCAGGGCTGATGGGTATCGCCAACCATGGAATGTTTCTGATTCCAATGGTTGCCGACACTCATTGCTGGGGCCATTCGCAGCGGATCCGGTGAGTGATCGGTTCTTTCGAGGCCTACATCCGAAAAAAGGGGGGTGTTGCGACTGGAGCCCCTTGTCCTATACCGTGCGGCTTCGGTATTTTGCGGTTACCACGGGCCAAAAGTGTATCCACGCCCACCGCAACGTTGTGGGTGACCCTCAAAACCCCAGCAAAAACGCAGTCGCCGCGGTGGTGAAATGGCAGACACAGGGGACTTAAAATCCCCAGGCCGCAAGGCCGTGCGGGTTCGAGTCCCGCCCGCGGCACCAGTCATTGAATCCGGCTTCCATTCAGAAACGCCATCAGCTCAAGACCCGGTTGCTGGGCGCGAGGTCTCGTGCGTCGGCCGCTGCTCGGGTGATCGCCCCTCAGGGCGACCGGAGCTCACGCGGCCATGGGGAGCCGACGGAGGTCCGGGCAGATCGGCCTGGCCCGAGGCCTGCCGATCGCGTGCGATTCGGCGTTTTTCCACTTCGCCACATTTCTGTTGCGTGAATGTTCCGACGCTGGCGCTATTCGAAGGCTTAATCAGCATGAAAACCCCCATCCAAAACAAACTGTTGGCGATGGCACTGGCCCTGGTCGGGTTCGGTGCATCAGCCAATGATATCGAGCCGGGTAAGGAGACTTACTCGGTGGTGTTCGCCCCCAAGCCCATCGTCCTCGACGGAAGTCTCGGCGAATGGGCCGGAGTGCCGGTGCTGGCCGATCCGAAGTTCTCGGTGCCCAAGGGCTCAGGAACCACCGGAACCGGCAAGTATGTGTTGTTCGAGGAGTACGGTGGCGGCACCTGGTCGGGTCCGGATGACCAGACCTCGGCCGTGCAGATCGTCTATGATGCCGACAACGTGTATTTCGGCTTCGTCGTGACCGACGACTACCACGAGAACGCGGCCAAGAGCGCGTGGAACGGCGACTCCATCCAGCTGATGATCGCCAGCGCCGACCGCTCCAAGCAGGTGGCTTTGTACAACTACGCCCTCGGTGGCGTGGAAGGTGATCTGGGCGAGACCATTGTGATGCACGAGGCCGGCCCCGGTGGCACCGAAGCCATCGTGACCCGCAACGGCACCAGCAAGCGCACCACCTATGAAATCAAGCTGCCGAAGGCCTCGCTCGACATCGCCACGCTTGAAGGCGGCGTGAAGTTCGGTCTGGGCATGGCCATCAACGACGGTGACAACGGCGCTGGCCAGAATGGCCAGAAGGGTTGGGGCGGTCTGGGCGCCCACGCCATCGTGTTCGGCAAGACGCCGAGCGAGACGGCCGAGATGACGTTGATGAAGAAGAACGACATCGAGCCGGGCAAGGAGTTCTACACCGTCAACCGCGCTCAGGGCGCGATCACCCTCGATGGCAAGCTCGACGAGTGGAAGGGTGTGCCGGTGTTGGCCGATCCGAAGTTCTCGGTGCCCAAGGGTTCCGGACCGAATGGCAAGTATGTGCTGTTCGAGGAGTACGGTGGTGGCACCTGGTCGGGTCCAGATGACCAGACCTCGGCCGTGCAGGTTATCTTCGACACCGAAAACGTGTATTTCGGCTTCGTCGTGACCGACGACTACCACGAGAACGCCGCCAAGAGCGCGTGGAATGGCGACTCCATCCAGTTGATGATCGCCAGCGCCGACCGCACCAAGCAGGTGGCTCTGTACAACTACGCCCTCGGTGGCGTGGAAGGTGATCTGGGCGAGACCATCGTCATGCATGAGGCCGGCCCGGGTGGCACTGAAGCCGTGGTGACCCGCAACGGGGCCACCAAGCGCACCACCTACGAAATCAAGCTCCCGAAGGCCTCGCTCGCGATCGAAACCCTCCAGGGCGGCGTGCAGTTTGGTCTGGGTATGGCCATCAACGACGGCGACAACGGCGCCGGCCAGGCCGGTCAGAAGGGTTGGGGCGGTCTGGGTGCCCACGCCATCGTGTTCGGCAAGACACCGAGCGAAACCGCTCTCTTCACCTTGAGCTCGGTCGTTCCGAACGACATCGAGCCGGGCAAGGAATACTACACCGCCAGCGCGGTCAGCACTCCGATCGTCCTCGACGGCAAGCTCAACGAGTGGGGCGGCGTGCCCGTCCTCTCCGATCCCAAGTTCTCGGTGCCCAAGGGTTCCGGCGCCACCGGCACGGGCAAGTACGTGCTGTTCGAGGAGTACGGTGGCGGTACCTGGTCCGGTCCGGATGACCAGACCTCGGCCGTGCAGGTCGCCTACGATGTGGACAACGTCTACTTCGGTTTCGTCGTGACCGACGACTACCATGAAAACGCCGCCAAGAGCGCGTGGAACGGTGACTCCATCCAGTTGATGATCGCCAGCGCCGATCGTCAGCAGCAGGTGGCCCTCTACAACTACGCCCTGGGTGGCGTCGACGGGGATCTTGGCGACGTGATCGTCATGCACGAGGCCGGTCCCGGTGGGACCGAGGCGGTCGTGACCCGCGACACCGCGGCCAAGAAGACCTACTACGAAATCAAGCTCCCGGCCGCGGCGATCGGCAAGACCGCCTTGACCTTGGGAACTCAGTTCGGTTTGGGCATGGCCATCAACGACGGTGACAACGGCGCTGGCCAGAACGGTCAGAAGGGCTGGGGCGGTCTGGGTGCCCACGCCATCGTGTTCGGCAAGTCTCCGAAGGAAACCGCGCTGGTGTCCCTCGGCACCGCTTCATCGGGCTCCGACCGTCTGTTCCTCTCGGCCATCAATCCGAGCATCGTGACCTTCTCGTTCCGCGCGAACGACAAGGGTGGTTCGATCGTGGCGGCCAACGGCATCAAGCTGACCCTCGATGGCCAAGTCGTGACGACCACCGTGGCTCCCAAGAATGGTGACGCCACCGACGTGACCTACACCCGTGCGACGCCGTTCGCGGCCGGTGAGCACACCTACAAGATCGAGGTCAAGGACACCCAGGGCAACACGGTGACCGACTCCGGCACCTTCACGGCCGCTCAGGTGGCGGTGTTGACCGCGGCCCATCAGGCCGTGTCGGTCGACAAGACCAAGGCCGGCTTCATCTGGCGCATCGTGCAGAACGAGGCCATGACCTCCAAGGTGCTGGACGACGTGGAGTTGGCCCTGCTCGGGACGTTGAAGGACGAAACCGGCACGGTCATCGACAACCTCGCCAACGAAAACGAGCCGGGCAACGCCCTGGCCGCGGGTGTCAAGGACGGCAAGACCGTCAAGTTCGAGATCGCCACCACGATCAACCTCAACGCTGTCTCCGGTGGCAACGCGGGCACCTTCCCTGAGGACCAGGGAATGCCCGGTGTTCCGGGCGCCAGCGGTCTGGATTACGGCATCGCTGCCGAACTCACGACCTTCGTCGAGCTTCCGGCCGGCGTGGTGACTCTGGCCATCGCCTGCGATGACCGCTTCCGCGCTCAGGGCGGACCGATCGGCAAGCCGACCGATGGCATCCTCCTCGGTGAGGGTGGCCTCGAGCTGAACGGCAACACCGCCACGGGTCTCACCCGGTTCTTCGTGCAGGATGCCGGCATCTACCCGGTGCGCGTCCTGTTCCAGGACAACGGGGGCGCGGCCCACATCGAGTTGGCCAGCGTCAAGGCCAACGGTGACAAGGTGCTGGTCAACGACCTCGACAACGGTGGCTTCAAGGCCTACCGCGTGGGTGTCGCTCCGGCCAAGTCCACCCGCGTGGCCGTCGGCAAGGTTCCGGCTGGTTTGACCGGCACGGCCCTGACCGGCGTGACCCTGTCGGAGTCCACCAAGACGGTGACTGCCGACCTCCCGACGACGGGCACGGGTGGGTTCCTCACCATCACCCCCTCGGTGACGATCATCTCGATCAAGAACGAGGGCGGCAAATTGGTCATCACCTACCAGTGAGTCCTCGGGCCGCTGATCCAGTGGCTTGAAATCGTGAGGGGTTGGTCTTCGGACCAACCCCTTTTTCATTCTTCGACGTTCCCGGAGTGGTCAATCCGCCCGGTCCGGGTCATGGTCCGAGGCAATTCCAGAGGCCATGCGAGGGTCCATCCCAGAACTGTTCCGGGTCCGCTTCGAACGCACCACCGACCGTGGTTTGCCGAGCGCACTGACGGCGATCCTGTACCTGCTCTTGAGCCTCGCGGGGCTGAACGCCGCCGAACCCTCCCCGGCGGTGGCGTCTGCTCCTGCGGTGATCCGGACCCTGGCCCCGGCCGGCGGAGGACCGGTGGGTTTCCGATCCATGCTCCCGCTGGAAACGGGGCTCGCGTTCACCAACGCGATGACGGGGGATCTGTATCTGACCAATTCCGTGGCACACAACGGGGCGGGGGTGGCCATCGGGGATGTGGACGGGGATGGCTGGGCCGATGTGTATCTCTGCAATCTCGAAGGACCCAATCGGTTGTTCCGGAACCGGGGGAATTGGCGCTTCGAGGCCATGGACCCGCCGGAAATCGCCTGTGCCGATCAGCGGTCGACCGGAGCCGCCCTGATCGATGTCGATGGTGACCGCGATGTGGACCTGCTGGTCAACGGCATCGGTGTGGGGACCCGACTCTTCCTCAACGACGGTCGCGGCGGATTCACCGAGAAGAAGGATTCGGGATTGTCCCAGACGGCCTCCGCGACTTCGATGGCGCTGGCCGACATCGATGGCGATGGCGATCTGGATCTGTACTGCACGCATTTCATCGATGTCATGCGCTTGGCCGATCCCACGACCCGTTTCGCATTGACCCGCAAGGGCGACGGTTGGGAGGTCTCCAAGATCAATGGGGAATCCACTCGCTCACCCAAATGGAAGGGGCGTTTCGAGGCCCTGCCGGACGGCAAGGTGCGGGAGTTGCCCGAAGTGCATGGAGTGTACCGGAATGAGGGACAGGGGCGCTTCACGGCCATCGAGAACGAGCCCGGCACATTTTCCGATGCTCAGGGCCAGCCGATCCCGCCGTATCGGGATTGGGGTCTGGCGGTGATGTTCCGCGACATCAATGGCGACGGCGCGCCCGACCTCTACGTCTGCAACGACAACACGTCGCCCGACCGTGTCTGGATCAATCAGGGGCGGGGGCGATTCCGGGAACTGGATCCCTTGAAGCTGCGTCACACGAGCCGCTCGGCCATGGGGGTCGATTTCGCCGACATCGATCGGGACGGATACGACGACTTCTTCGTGGTGGACATGCTGGCCCGCGAGCACGGCTTTCGGATGACCCAATTGGTGCGCGACCGCCCGACTCCGGGCGAACTGGAGCTGCCCGACGCGCGTCCCCAGTTCAACCGCAATACCCTCTTTCTGGGCAGGCCCGGCGGCTATTACACCGAAGTGGCGTGGATGGCCGGCCTGGCCGCGTCGGACTGGACCTGGTCGACCCTGTTCCTCGATGTGGATCTCGACGGCGACGAAGACCTGCTGCTCACCAACGGATTCGAATTCGATGTGATGGATCAGGACAGTCACACCGAGATCAAGGATTCGGGCCGACGGCTCACCGAGAACCAGCTCAAACGCTCCATGCAGATGCATCCGCGCTGGCGCACCCGCAATGCGGCCTTCCGCAACCGGGGCCGGGGCGAGTTCGAGCCGGCGGGCTCCGACTGGGGCTTCGATCTCGAGGGGATCTCCTACGGAATGGCCGCCGGTGATCTCGACAACGATGGCGACCTCGATCTGGTGCTCAACAACCTCAACGCTCCGGCCACCGTGTACCAGAACACCGGTCCCGGTTCCCGGGTGGCCGTCCGCCTGCGCGGTCTGGCTCCGAACACGCATGGAATCGGGGCCCGCGTGTCGTTGGTGTCGCCACGGATGACCCAGGCGCAGGAGATGATCGCCGGCGGGCGGTATCTGTCGGCCGACGACCCGTTGAGGGTCTTCGCGTTCGACGCCCGGGCCGATGCCGGTGCGCGCCTTCGGGTCCGGTGGCGCAGTGGTCGTGAAACGGTGGTGGAGGGCGTCGAGGGCGGTCGCCTGTATGAGGTGGTCGAACCGGCCGGGGGGCAGCCCGTGCCCATCCCGGTTCCGTCGGTGCCGCCGACCCTGTTCGAAGATCTCACGGGATCCTTGAACCACTCTCATCGCGATGAGGAGTTCGATGACTGGGCCCGTCAGCCCACCTTGCCGCGCCGTTTGAGCCGCCTGGGTCCGGGCGTGGCCTGGTATGACTTCGACGGCGATGGGTGGGAAGACCTGCTGGTGGCCGGAGGGCGGGGGGGGACGCTCGGAGTTCTGCAAAACCAGCAAGGGCGTGGCTGGCGGGCCGTCACGAACGGGCCGGCGATCGGGGCCGACCAGGGAGCCGTTCTGGGTGTGGCCGATGGTCTGGGAGGTCGCCGCGTCTGGGTGTCGGTGTCCAACGGAGAGGCGCCGTCGGGGGCGGTGTCGAAGGTGGAACTCCATTCTCCCGGGGCCTGGGCCCAGCCCGAGGTTCTGCCGGCCGGAACCCACGCCATCGGAGCCTTGGTGAGCATGGACGTGGATGGCGATGGCGATCTCGATGTCTGGGTCGGGGGCCGCAGCCGGCCCTCCCGCTATCCCGAATCGGTCTCATCCCAGTGGTGGTTGAACGAGAGGGGGCGATGGACGATGGACCCGCGCCGCAGCAGCGCCTTCGAGTCGATCGGCATGGCGACCGGCGCCTGTGCCGCCGACCTGGATCGGGATGGTGATCCCGACCTCGTGGTGGCCACCGAGTGGGGGCCGGTCCGGGTCTTCCTCAATGACGGGGGCGGCTTTCGCGAAGCCACCGAGGCCTGGGGCCTGGCCACCAAACCCGGGCTGTGGACCGGTGTGGCCACGGGGGATTTCAATGGCGATGGGCTGCCCGATCTGGTGTGCGGCAATCAGGGACGCAATTCGCAGTACGAATTGTACCGGCCGGCCGATCTGCGCCTCTTCTACGGCGACTGGGCGGGTGATGGCGTGATCCAGATCCTCGAGGCGTGGCGTTCGGGTTCCGATTGGTGGCCGGTCCACGATCGCGCCTGGTTGTCGCAGGGTATTCCGAAGATCGCCTCCGAGTTCGCCTCCCATGCCGCCTTCTCCCGGACGACCGTCCCCGAGATCCTCAAGCGACAGGGCGTCGCTTCGGCCCCGTGGGTGGGGGCGTCGGAATTGTCTTCGATGGTGTTCCTCAATCGGGGAGGGCGCTTCGAGGCCGTGGCCCTGCCCCAGGATGCGCAGCGGGCCCCGGTGTTTTCGGTGGCCGTGGGCGATCTCGACGGGGATGGACGGCAGGACCTGCTCTGTTCCCAGAATTTCTTCGGAACCGCCTCTGATCTGACTCGCGAAGACGGGGGCTATGGTCTGGCGTTGCGGGGTCGGGGCGACGGGACCTTCGAGGCCTGGGATCCCGAGGTCTCCGGAATCCGGGTCTTCGGAGAGCAGCGGGGCGCGGCTCTCGGCGATTTCGATCACGACGGGCGTCTCGATGTGGTGATCAGCCAGAACCACGGAACCACCCGGCTCTATCGCAACCGGACGGCCGCGCCGGGTCTGCGGGTGGTGCTGAAGGGGGGCGTGCTCAATCCCGAGGGGGTGGGTGCCGAACTCCGTCTGGAAGACTCCGCCGGCAACCTGAGGCCCGTCCAGACGGTCGGGGCGGGCAGCGGGTATTGGTCGCAGGATGCGGCGACCCGGATAGTGACCGGCACCGACAAAGCGATTGCCCTGCGGGTCCGGTGGCCGAATCGTCCGGAGCAACGCGTTTCCTTGACCCCGAACCAGAAGACGGTGGAAGTCTCTCAGCCCCCTGCACCATGAAGTGTTTTGTGAAATCCTGGATCACCGCCTGTCTCGTCGCGCTGCTGGGCTCGGGCGTCGGGTGCGGCAACGAGGGTGTCAAGGCCGGCGCACCTGCTTCGGTGTCGGTGCCCGTGCCGCTGACGAACATGGTCCGCATCACCGCGGGCACCTTCCAGCGCATCCGTTTTCCCGTGACCCTCACCCGCGATTTCTGGATCGGGAAGCATGAGGTCACCCAGGGAGAATTCCAGGCGGTGATGGGCCTCAATCCGAGCCACTTCACCGGCATGACCCATCATCCCGTCGAGAAGGTGTCGTTCATCGCCGCGAGCAACTACTGCGCGAAGGTGACCGCGCAGGAACGGGCGCAGGGCCGCCTGCCCGAGGGGTTCGAGTATCGTCTCCCCACCGAGGCGGAGTGGGAGTACGCCTGTCGCGCGGGATCCACCAACCGGTTCTATTTCGGCCCCACGCCCGAGGGTGGCGACGCGCACGCCTGGACGGCCGAGAATTGCGAGGCCACCACCCACCCGGTCGGCACCAAGAAACCCAACGCCTGGGGCCTGCACGACATGCACGGCAATGTCTGGGAATGGTGCTCCGACTGGTTCGAGCCTTATCCGGCCAAGCCCTTGACCGATCCCACGGGGCCGGCCACCAACGGCACCAACAAGTACAAGGTCTTCAAGGGGGGGGGCTGGAATCAGGACCTGCAGTATGGCGGAGCCTCCAGCCGCTTCATGATGTCACCCTCCAACGGGATCCACTTCGTGGGGTTCCGGATGGTGCTCGCGCCGCGGTGACCGCTCCTACGGCTCATTTCGGCCGCCAGATCGCCGGGGCGCTTTCGATGCCGGTGCTGGAGACGGTGATGATGCGCAGTTCCTTGGGCGGAGTGCCCCGGTAGGAGCGCGGCACCGACAGCTGACGAGTGGTGCCCGGGTGGATCTCCGTCTTCCAAAGCCATTCTCCGTGGCTCTGGACGATGATGGACGAAAACCGTCCTTTTCCTGGATCCACATCGACCCGGATGGGCCCGCGACCGCCATGCGCGACCTCGATCGAGGGAGTCTCGGGCGGTTGTGAGCCCAACCACGGTGTGGCCGGCACCAGTGCCCGATGGGCGAACGGCCCCTGGATCAGGCGGGAGCCGATGCCATCCCGGTTTTCGAGGAGCGCCGAGGCGTTCCAATGGATCACCCCCGAGGAGCGGGTTTCGGGCCCGATCTGGTCGGCCTGCCAGACCACCTCGGCGGCGGTGCGGTTCTTGCCGATGTCGGCCGCGTTGATGCCGGGCCACAGATGGCGGCGAGCGACATTCTCCGAGGCCCACCACGCGAGCAGCTTGGTGAATCGTTGCTCGGTCTGGCGCTCGGTCCAGTAGAGCTGCGGGGCGAAGTAATCGGCCATGCCCTCACGGATCCACTTCCGGGCATCGGCGTAGAGCACCTCGTGCTGATCCATGCCCTTGATGCCTTCGGGAAAGCCCGGTTTCCAGATGCCGAAGGGGCTGATGCCGAACTTCACCCAGGGCTTTTCGCGATGCACCGCGGCATTCATCGCCCGCACCAGGCTGTTGACGTTCTCGCGGCGCCAGTCCGGTCGACTCAGCTTGCCGCCGGAGCGTTGGTAGGCGCCCCAACTGCGGTCGTCGGGAAACGGCACGGGCGTCCCCAGGGTCGATTTGTCGGGATACGGGTAGAAATAGTCGTCGATGTGGATCCCATCGAGGTCGTAGCGATGAACCACGTCGGCCACCACCTTGAGGGTCTGGTCACGCGCCTCGGCGAGGCCGGGATCGAGCCAGAGGAACTTGCCATAGGGCACCACCAGATCGGGTCGAGTGCGGCTGACGTGCTGTCCGGAGACCGGTGAGATGGCCTGACTGTACCGCGCGCGGAAGGGGTTGAGCCAGGCGTGCAGTTCGAGGCCGCGGGCGTGGGCCTCGCTGACGGCGAAGGCCAGGGGATCCCAGGCCGGTGTGGGGGCCGCGCCCATGCGGCCCGAGAGGTATTCGCTCCAGGGTTCCAGCGCTGAGGGGTACAGGGCGTCGCAGCTCGTCCGGATCTGGAGGATCACGGCGTTGAGATGCCACCGTTGGGCCGTGTCGAGCAGGGCCCGCAATTCGGCCTGCTGACGCGCCGCGGGTAGGCCCGGTTTGCTGGGCCAATCGATGTTGCCCACGGTGGCGATCCACATCGCCCGGAATTCGCGGGGAACCGGAGGCGGTCCCGCCGGCGCAGACCTCAGGGTCACCACGGTCAGCAATCCGACGATGAGCAGGCGAAGCATGGGCGAGATCCGTCGACCGTGGACCGGGGCGGTCCCGCAAGCAAGGGTGGTGAGTGGCTCGGAGCCGGAGTCCGTGCATGCCCTGGCACCGGGGTTGGAGGTGGCCTTGGCCGCGGTGGGTCTGGATTGGCGGCAGCACGTGCGCCAAGATCCCCGGTTCCTGCGCCCGGCCGAGCCGACCCGCGGCGCTGCCGGCGCGTGACTTTGTCGGTCCGGCTTCGGTAGGCTTCTGGGATGCGATTCTCCCCGTGGCTGCGACCGTTGCCGGGCGTTCTGTGGCTACTCCTCTGGCTGACGCCCCGGGCGGTGTCGGCGCTCCCCTCGGAGGGGTTGTTCTCGAAGACCAACCTCGTGGCCTGGTGCATCGTGCCCTTCGATTCCCGGAAGCGGGGTCCGGAGGACCGTGCCGAGATGCTCGACCGGTTGGGGATCCACCGCCTGGCCTACGATTGGCGGGCCGAACACATTCCCACCTTCGATGCCGAAGTGGCCGCGATGCGGAATCATCGCATCGAGATCACGGCCTGGTGGTTCCCGGCCGCCTTGAACGACGAGGCCAAGGCCATCCTCGCCTGCATCGACCGCACCGGGATCCATCCTCAGCTCTGGGTGACCCTGGGCACCGAGTCCGAGACCGATCTGACCGTGTTGGAGCAGAAGATCCGGGCGGCTGTCGAATCCCTCGGGCCCATTTGTGCCGAGGCCCGGAAGCGCGGGTGCTCGGTCGCTTTGTACAATCATCTCGGTTGGTTCGGGGAACCGGCCAACCAAGTCCGGGTCATCGAGCAGCTCCGGAAGTCCGGGCATTCGAACGTCGGGAGCGTGTACAACTTCCATCACGGCCACGCCCACCTGAGCGACTTCGAGAAGCAGTTCGGGATCCTCAAGCCGTACCTTCTGGCGCTGAACCTCAACGGCATGGTTCGCGATGGGGACAAGCTCGGAAAGAAGATCATCCCGCTGGGCACGGGCGATCAGGAGCAGCGGTTGTTGAAGGTCGTCGAAGCCAGCGGATGGCGGGGACCCGTCGGGATCATCGGTCATACCGACGAGGATGCGGAGGTGAAGCTGCGCAAGGAGTTGGATGGCTTGGAAAAACTGACATCCTCCTCGGCTCCTGCGGTCAAGTCGGCCGGCGAGCCCCCGGCCTCGGGTCGGGAGCCCGGAGTCCAAGCTGAGAAGGACTGGGTGGACAACCGGTGGCAGCGCACCGAGATCGGTCCGTTCCTGGCCTCGAGCGTCCGCTTGCCGGACGGGTCCTCGGTGGTCCGCGGGCTCACCGTGCGGGTCGGCCCCGAGGTCAGCGTGCTCTACGACTTGGCCCAGGGATCGGTCCGGGCCGTGTGGACCGGCGGGTTCCTCAAGTTCGACGCCACCCGCTTCGGCCTGATCGGGACGCCGGTGCCGGCAGGCACCGTGCTCTGGACGTCGGACGCTGTTCGCCCGAAGAAGGCCGCGGCGCCGCGCTTTCTGGGACAGCATCGCACGCCTGATGGCATCGTCCTGGACTGGGAGGTGGATGGGGTTCGGGTGCGCGAGCGCCCGGAGTGGGTGGTCACGCCGGCGGGTCCCGCCCTGGTCCGCCGCCTCGAGGTCGGAGCCCGGACCGCTCCGTTGCGATGGTGGGCTGCCGGTCACATGAATGGCGACGGGTTGACCGCCGATACGTACCAGAACCGATCGATCGAGACCACGGGCCCCGATCGTCCGCCCACCCGCGACACCTTCCGGGCCACCCACCTGATCCGCAACATCGACTCCGGGACGCTGTCGGCGGTCGCCGTGGTGACCGGCGGTGGGATCGAGTGCGAGGCCGGAACACGGCGCGAGCCGGGGGGCATCGGGCAGGGGTCCGCCGTGATGAGGATTCCGCCGGGTGAGGCGATCTGTCTGGACGCGGTGTTGTGGCGTGGCGGAGTCGGTCAAGGCACCGCCTTCGAACGGTGGGCCAAAGCCCGAACGCCTTCGGAGGTCGGCGCCGAGGCGATCCCCGCCGCCCCGGAGGTCTCCGAGCAACTCACCCGAGGCCAGCGCGGCCTGGAGACGGGCCCGTTTGCGGTCGATACCCTGACCCTGCCGTATGACAACCCGTATCAGGCGCTGATGTTCGCCTCCGGCGTGGACTTCACCTCCGATGGCGCCGGCTACGTGTGCACCCTCCATGGCGATGTCTGGCGGGTCACCGGCGTGGATGCCGGATTGCAGTCGCTGCGCTGGAAGCGGGTGGCCACGGGGCTCTTCCAACCGCTGGGGCTCAAGGTTCGCGGCGATCGGGTGTACGTTTTGGGCAAGGATCGCATCACGCGCCTCGACGATCTCAACCACGACGGGGTGACCGACTTCTACGCGACCTTCTTCGACGGCATCGCCACCTCGTTGGGCGGGCATGATTACGTCACCTGCCTCGAGGTCGATCAGGACGGCCGGTTCTATTATGCCGATCCTCAGGGAGTCCACCGGGTCGCCGCCGACGGCAAGTCCGCCGAGACGTTGGCCTCGGGGTTCCGCAACCCGAACGGCATGGGGGTGAGCCCCGACGGACGTGTGGTCACCGTGGCCCCGCAGCAGGGCACCTGGACGCCCACCAGTGAGATCGCCGAGATCCGGCCGGGCGGCTGGTACGGATTCGGAGGTCCGAAGGCCGATCACAACCCGCCTCTCGGACGCGATTGGCCCCTGTGTTGGATCCCGCACTCCGTGGACAACTCCAGCGGATCGCAGGCATGGATTCCGCAAGGCCACTGGGGAGAACTGGGGGGCCAGATGATGCACCTGCTCTGGGGACGATGCGGGATGATGCTGGCCTTGCGCGATCCCCGGGGTGCGGCGACCCAGGGGGCGGTGGTTCCCTTGCCGGTGAAATTTCTCAGTGGTCCGAATCGGGCCAGCTTCCGCGCCCAAGATGGTTCCCTTTACATAGCCGGCAGCACCGGATGGCAGACCAGCGCCGTGAAGGATGGAGCCGTGCAGCGTGTTCGCCAGACGGGCAAGCCGTTGCGCATTCCGGTGGCCTGGAAGCAGGACGGGGCGTCGTTGGAATTCACCTTTTCGGAGAAACTGGATCCGGCCGTGGCCGCCGATGCGGGCAGCTTCGGTGTCCGTCGTTGGAACTACCGCTACACGCAGGACTACGGTTCCAAGGATTGGTCGGTGGTGGACCCGAACAAGGAAGGCCGTGATGAGGTCGAGGTGAAGTCCGCCGCGTTGTTGCCGGATGGACGGACGGTGCGGATCACCCTCGCCGACGCGCGTCCGGCCATGCAGTACGAATTGCGCTACGATGTCGGATTCCGCGGGCAGGTGTGGTTCAGCCTGCACGGGCGCTGAACGCAGCGGCCCCGCAGGTCGTCAGGGTCGGCCTTCAGGGTTGGGCGTCCTGCGCGCCGGCGTTCCGCGTGCTTCTGGTCTGCATGGGGGTGGCCTCGATGAACACATCCATCTGCTGGCCGACATAGAGGTTCAGGTCCGATCGGTCGATGCGGTAGACGGCCTGGAGCACCCGGGTGTCGACCCGCTCGAGACTGTCGCCCGTGAGCGAGCGCTTCGGAATGACGAAGGGTTCGAAGCGCACGAAGCTCAGGGTCGAAGACAATGCGGCGTTGCCCCGCACATGGCCGCGGGCGCGGGACTCTGGACCGACCCGCCAGGCTTCGTGCTCATCGATGTCGGTCCGCAGGTGGAGCGGAGTCAGATGGCCCAGCACGATCAGCGGGGTGCCGGTCGGACCCGCCGTGGCGAATTCTCCGGGTCGGATTTTGAGCTGCAACACGGTGGCGTCGATGGGGGCGACGATCGTGCATCGCGCGATCTCGGTCCGTACGGCGGCGACGGAGGCTTCGGCCACGATCCCCTCGGCCTCGATCTCGGCGACCCGGGCCTCGGCGGCCTTGAGCGCGAATTCCGTCCGGGCCCATTCCTCCTCGCTGATGACCGTGCCACCCCGGAGTTTTCGGGAACGGTCGAGGCGGTCGCGGAGGTCCTCGGCCTGGGTGAGGGCGGTGACCCGTCGGGCCCGGGCCGCCGCGAGGTGGGCTTCCTGCACCGCCAACGAGGCCTGCAGGTGGCGGGTGTCGAGTCGGAACAAGGGCGTCCCGGCCCGCACCGACTGGTTCAACGCCACCGTCACTTCGGCAACGATCCCCGAGATCGGCGTGCCCACGCTGAGGTGCTCGGTGCTCGCCTCGATGAGGCCCACGGCCGCGACGGTGTGGGTGAAGGAGGAAGCGGGCGGCGCAGACGCGGGCTCGGTGGCCGCACGGACGGGTTGGGTCCGGACCACGGACACGGTGGCGTAGATCGCCGCGAGGACGGCCAGCGTGGGCAGGAGGTAGTGCTTCATCGGGAGGAAGGGGACAGGGGTGTCACGGAGCCGGTGCCTGCATCGGGCACGGCCTGGCGTCGCGGGTCGATCTCGACGATCCGTCCATCGTCCATGTGGGCGATGACATCGGCGAAGTGGAAGACCCGACTGTCGTGGGTGACCACGATCACGGCCCGGTCCGGGTGCACGGCCGCCGATGCGAGCAGTTCCATGACCGCTTCGCCCGTGGCGTGATCCAGGGCCGCGGTCGGTTCGTCGCAGACGATGAGTCGGGGTTCGTGCACCAGAGCCCGCGCCAGGGCCACCCGCTGTTGCTGGCCGCCGGACAGTTGGCGCGGGTACGCCCCGGTCTTGCTGCCCAGGCCCAGTCGATCGAGGAGCGCGGCCGCGCGGTCCACCGCCTCGCGTCGGCGGACGCCCGCGGCCAGAAGCGGGATGGCCGCGTTCTCGGCCGCGGTCAGGGCCTGCAGCAGGTTGTATTGCTGGAAGACGAACCCCAGGTGTGTTCGGCGGAAGAGGATGCGTTCGTGGTTCGGCATCCCGGCGAGGTCTCGCCCGAACAGGCACACCTGTCCGGCATCGGGCTCCAGCAGTCCGGCGATCACCGAGATCAGCGTGGTCTTCCCGCAGCCGCTCGGACCGACCAGGAAGCTCAATTCGCCCCGCTGCACGGTGTAGTCCACCCCGCGCAGGACCTCCACCCGGGCGTCGTCTTCGCCGAAGTGCTTGCGGATCGCCGCGCAGCGGACGGCGGTCGGATCGGAGGGAGTCATGGCATCAACGGAAGACGGAGGCGGGTTCCAGGCCGCGCACATGCCGGAAGCTGGCGTAGAGGGCGATGCCCGTGACCGAGGCCAGGGCCAGGCAGGTGCCGAGGGCGATCTCCCACGGCAGGTAGAGGCTCCGCAGGAAGGGTTGTGTCCGGATGACGTTGCACACGGCCGCCGCGATGCCGCTGCCGAAGCACGACCCCAGTGCCAGCACCACCGTACCTTGGAGCAGGATCATGACGCCGAGCTGGCGGTCGGTGGTGCCGACCACCTTGAGCATGGAGATCGGTCGGGCGTTCTCTTTGATGAACATCAGGAAGGTCTGCCCCGTGATCGCCGCACCGACGATGAGTCCGATGGTGATGGTCACCATGAAGAGCATCGGTACGCCCTGGCTGCCATAGAACCACATGGCGTCGGCGGCGAACTGCTCGGTCGTGCGCGCCCGCAGGCCTCCGAGGGCGTTGAGGCTCCGGCAGACGGCGTCGGGGGATCCTCCGGGCGCCGAGCGGGCCAGGATGAAGCTCGTCATGTGCCGCTCGCCCAGATTCAGGGCCACCGCGGTGGAGCGGGAGGTGTGCAGCATGGGCAGTCCGGTGAAGGGAGCCGCGACGTCGGAGATGCCGACGAGGCGGATGCGGCGGTCCCGGATCCTCAGGAATCGGCCCGGTCGGAACGGTTCTCCCGGGAAGAACAACTCGTGTCCACCCGGGTCGATGAGGGCGGTGTCGAGCTCGCGGATCGCATCGGCCCGCCCGACCCGCATCCGGTGGGGCAGACCGGCGAGGCTGGCATCATCGATGCCGAGCACGGTGACGGTGTTGAGTCGGCCGCTTTCCGATCGGCCGATGGCGTCGATCTTCAGCAACGGGGCGGCCCAGGCTATTCCCGGGACACCGCGGACCCGCAGCAAGTGGATGTCGCGCATCGCCTTGACCTGATCGAAGCACTCGACATCGGGCTCTGTCACCCAGAGGTCGGCATCCTCGACATCGCGGATCTGGGCCGCGGTCATGGACAGCATGGTCGCCAGGATCGCCGCCTGGTTCTGCATCAGGAACACGGCCATCGACACCGCCACGATCATGGCGGCGAACTTGGCCCGGTCGTTCCGGAGCATCTGAAGGCCCACCCAGTTCATCAGCCCACCTTTCTGCCGTGATTCTTTCGCCCGATCGCCTGTCGAACGAGTCGGCTCCGGGAGAGACTCAGATGCCCTCGAGCTTCAGGCGGATCAACAGGTCGCGGGTGGCATTGATGCCCTCGCGTTCCGGGAGCTTGTCGCCCTCGTACTCGATGCCCACGAAGCCCCGGTAACCGGCATCCAAGACGATCTTCATCATCTTGCGGTAATCGGTCTCCACACAGTTGCCATCGGCGTCGAACTGGTAGGATTTGGCGCTGACCGCCTTCGCGTAGGGCATCATCTCGGCGACCCCTTTGTACCGGTCATAGGTCTGGCCCGGGCGGATCGTGAAATTGCCGAAATCGGGCAGAATGCCGCAGTTGGACTTGCCGACGAGCTTCATCACCCCGGCCAACCACTGACCGTGGGAGCTGAGGTGGCCGTGGTTCTCGACGATGCAATTGAGGCCCAACGGCCGGCAGACCTTGGCCAGTTGACTCAGACCGTCGGCGGCTCGTTTCTGTTGCTCCTCGAACGATCCGACATCCTGGGTCTCGGCATTGACCCGGATGGAGTGGCAACCCAAGGACTTGGCGGCCTCGGCCCACTTGCGGTGGTTCTCGACCGCCTGCTTCCGCTTGCCCGCATCCGGGTCCCCGAGGGCCCCTTCGCCGTCGCACATGATGAGCAGGCAGGCCACACCCTCGCTGTCGGCCCGGTCCTTGAATTCCTTCAGGTAGCCCGTGTTCTTGACCTGGTCCTTGAAGAACTGGTTGACCAGTTCGATGCCGTCGAGGTCGTGAGTCCGACGCGCCACGATGGGGAGATCCATGTGGGTCATCTTCTTGCCGAAGAGGGCCTTGTGGTACGACCACTCGGCCAGGCTGATCTGGAAGGAACGGTCCTTCTCCCGGGCCGGCCACAGGGAACACCCCGTGGCGGCCAGAGCGGCGGCCATCGATGCCTGACCGAAGAATTGCCGGCGATTCATGGCGATGGAGGGCGCAGACCAGTGGCGATCAGTGGGCCGGAGCCGAACCGCCCGAGGCCGAAGCGGCCACGTTCTTCGGCGGGTGGAAGAACAGCGCCAGCGCCACCGCGGCGGCCGAGGCGGCGAACAAGGGCACCTGGAAGAGTCCCTTGAAATTGACCAGCTTGTTGGCCGTGTAGACCGATTGCATCAGCCAGGGGCAGATGGAATTGGCGATCAGGGCGCCGATGCCGAGGATCTGAAGGTTGAAGAGGCCCTGGGCGCTGGAACGGATGTCCTTCGGGAAGTAGGCGTCCACGAAGATGTACACCGTGGCGAAGAAGAACGCGTAGCAGATGCCGTGCAGCACCTGGATGAGGATGATGGCCCCGGCGCTGTCCGGCACGAACGAGTACACCGCGAACCGGGCCGCATGGCCGAGAATGCCCACGATCATCGTGGTCCGCCAACCGAACTTCTTCAGGGTGGTTCCCAGCACGAACATCGTGAGGATCTCGGCGATCTGGCCGATGCTCATGATCGGGGTGATCCACGGGGCCGCGATGCCCACGCCGCCGTCGGCCTTGGCGGTGCCCAGGAAGGTGCCGGTCCAGTTGAAGTAGCAGTTGTGGACGAAGGAATCGACGAGGGTCACCAACCACAGCACGAGCACGAAGGGTTGCTTGAGCAGGCTGAGGGCCTGCACCCAGGCGGCGGACTGACCGCCCGCGGCGCCGGCGGCGACCTTCTTCGGCGGGGTGTGCGGCAGGAGGAAGCTGAAGCCGGCGAGGGCCAGGGAGGCGAGGCCGGCGACGATGTAGGTCCACTTGGTGGCGGCCTTGGCGGCGTCACCGGTGAGCGGGTTGCTGAACACGGCCTCGAGCCATTTCACGGCCCCCGCGGGATGGGCGGCATTGACGGCATCCCAGTTGACGAAGATGAAGGTGAAGGGCCAGGCGGCGAGGATCCAGCCGATGGTGCCGCCCATGCGGACGATACCGAACTCCTTCGACGCGTCCTTCATGTTGGCGAAGGCGATGGAGTTGGTGATGGAGATGGTGGGCACGTACAGGAGGCAGTGCACCAGCATCAGCACGAAGAACGGGGTGAAATCCTTGGTGAAGCCGCAACCGAGGATCGCCAGACCGCCGACCAGGTGGGAGAAGGCGAGGAACTTCTCGGCCGAGAACTTCCGATCGGCCCATTCATTGCTGAAGAACATGCCCACGATGGAGGCGATGGGGAAGGCGTTGAGAATCCACGACTGCTGGCTGGGCGTGAACCCCAGGCTCGGCAGGTACCCGAAGATCAAGGGCAGCCAGGCTCCCCAGATGAAGAATTCGAGCACCATCATGAGGAACAGTTTGAAGCGGACTCCGGAGTTCATGGATTGGGCGTAAAAGGGCGGCGGGGTTTTAGGAACGTTAGAAAAACCCTATGCGACCTCCCCGCGTCGCGACAAGGCAGGACTCGTGGCCCAAGAGGCTTGTTCTGCGGCCGGACTGGCGCTTGAATCGCCGGGCCGGTCCTCCCCGAACATGACGCCCATCCTCCGATCCCTGCGAGCCCTGGCCGATCCGACCCGCTTGAGGATCGTCGCCCTGCTCGAGAGCGAGGAGTTGCCGGTCAATGAGATCCAGGAGATCACCAGCCTGGGGCAGTCTCGGGTATCGACCCACTTGAGCCTGTTGTCGGAAACCGGGTTGGTGTTGTCGCGGCGGGAGGGCAAACGGACCTTCTACCGCCTCAATCCTCAGGCCGATGTGCAGGTGCGGGAGTTCACGCGCTTGGCGATGCAGGGGGCCAAGGAGTTGCCGGAACACGAGGGTGATCAGCTCAACCTCCGTCGGGTGCTGGCCCGTCGCGAGGAGCAGGCGCAGGTGTATTTCAACCAGGTGGCCGGTCGGTTCGACCGCAGCTACGGTCCCGGGCGTTCCTGGCAGGCTTTCGGACATCTCCTGCTGCGGATGCTGCCCGCCATCGACGTGGCCGATCTGGGTTCCGGCGAGGGACTCTTGGCCGAGTTGCTCGCGCGCCGTTGCCGCAGGGTGATCGCCGTCGACAATTCCGAGAAGATGGTCCAGTTCGGCGCCAAGAAGGCCCGGCAGAACGGGTTGTCCAATCTGGAGTTCCGACAGGGCGACCTTCAGAACCCGCCCATCGAGCCCGGCTCGGTCGATCTGGCCATCCTCAGCCAAGCCCTGCATCACGCCGAAGATCCCGCCAAGGCCCTTCAGGCGGCCGCGAAGATCCTGCGCCCGGGAGGGCGGGTGATGATCCTCGACCTGGTGAAGCACCGGTTCGTGCAGGCGCGCGAGTTGTATGGCGACCGCTGGTTGGGGTTCGCCGAAAGCGACCTCCACCGCTGGCTGGAGTCGGCCGGATTCTCCGACATCGAGATCACCAAGGTGGCCCGCGAAGAGCAGGAGCCCTGCCTGGAGACCCTGCTGGCCGTCGGCCACCGTTGAGCCGGGATCGCGGTCGGGTTATTCGTCGTCGTCGCTGACGCCCTGCATGCGCTTCATGGGGCATCCGCCGCGCAGCCACCCGTTGACGAACGGATCGAGCGCCCCGTCCATCACCCCCTGCACGTCGCTGGTTTGAACGCCGGTGCGCAGGTCTTTGACCATGCGGTAGGGCTGGAAGACGTAGCTGCGGATCTGGTTGCCCCAGCTCACGCTGCCCTTTTCGCCGTAGAACTTGTCCATGTCGGACTTGGCCTGGTCGAGCTTCAGCGCGAAGAGCTTCGAGATCAGCATGGTCATCGCCGTGGCCTCGTTCTGGGCCTGACTGCGCTGGGCCTGGGAGGCCGCGACCAATCCGGTGGGGATGTGGGTCAGGCGGACGGCCGTTTCCACCTTGTTGACGTTCTGTCCGCCCTTGCCGCCCGAGCGGAAGGTGTCGCGCTGAATCTCGCTCTTGGGGATCACGATGTCGCTCTCGGAGATGTCGTCGATCTCGGCGATCACGTCCACGCTGGCGAAACTGGTGTGGCGACGCTTGTTGGAGTCGAACGGGGAGATGCGGACCAAGCGATGCACGCCGCGTTCGGCTTTGCAGAATCCATACGCATTGTGGCCCGTGACCCGGTAGGTGACGCTCTTGAGCCCGGCCTGCTCGCCCGGCAGGGCATCGGTGGATTCGAACTCCCAACCGCGGCTCTCGAACCACCGCTCGTACATGCGGGAGAGCATCTGGGCCCAATCCTGGGCCTCGGTGCCGCCGGCGCCGGCCTGCACGCTGAAGATCGCGCTGCGGCGATCGTGCGGGCCGGTCAGCAGCACCTCCAGTTCGTAGGACTCGATCTCGCGGTCGAGCTTGGCCAACTCGGCGTCGGCCTCGACCTGGACGGCATCCTGACCGGCCTGGGGCTCGGCCTCGCCGAGTTCGAGCAGCACCAGCACATCGTCGGCCCGTTTGCCGAAGCTGATCAGCGGTTCGGCCTTCTTCTTCAGGACGTTGGTCTCTTCGATGATCTTCTTGGCCGTCTCCTGATTGCTCCAGAAGGAGTCGGAAGCCATCTGCGCCTCATACTCGGCCAGGCGCTTGGTGGCCTCCGGGAGGTCGATGAACCGGCGCAGTTGTCCGAGCTTGGACGTGATCGCGTCCAGATGGGACCGGGTGACTTCGAACATAAAGTGACAAGGTAGCCCGAAGGAGACCGGGGTGTCGAACCGGGATTCCTGCCATCACCGCCGCTCCGAACGGCAGTGCGGGCCGATCGGCTGTTTTGCCCCTCGTTCGGCCGTCGTTCGGCCCTCGTTCAGCCCTTGGAAACCCTCAGCCTGAAATGCACTTCCTCCGGGGTGAGGAGCGTCGCGAAGAACCGCTCGAAGATCACCGGTTCCAGATTGATGAGGCCATTGAGCCAGCGGAGCAGGGCGAAGTTGGAGAAGTGGAACCGCTTGGACTCCACCACGAACCGGGCCTTGCTGCCGTAGTTGGTCCGGTGCCCCAGTTTCCACTGCTCGTAGAACTTCAACCGTCGGCCGGTGATGTCTTCGTAATTGTCGAAGGATCGGATGCCGAAGGGGATCCGGTGATCGGGTTCCGAATAGAACTTGGTGCTCAGGAAGAATGGGACCTTGACGGTGATGATCGCCCCGGGGCGGCACACCCGCCACAATTCGGTGACCACCGCGTTGAAATTGCCCATGTGTTCCAGGATGTGCGAGGCGTACACCTCGTCGAAGTGATTGTCCGGGAAGGGCCAGGGGTACTGGTTGAGGTCGCAGAGTTGGTTGCCTCCGTAGTCGACCGAATCGAGGTTGACCCAGCCGTCACGGATATCGAGGCCGCAGCCCACGTTGAGACGGCGGACACTGGAGGCGGTCGGGGGGTTCATGGGGCGAGTCACGCGGTGGGGGTGTGGGTCGCCTCGGAAGGCTTCATCAGCGAAGCACCCCGGGCCTTGAGGAGTAGGGCGCAGTTCCAGGACAGGAATTCGCGGATCACCGGCACATGCACCAGAAACCAGAACTCCGGGTAATAACGAGGTGCCCGCCGGGTGACCGACAGGGCGGTTTGGTCCTGCAGATGGCCGAGAATGTGGCCGATGGAGGTCACGAAGAGGTTCAGTCCCGGTCGATGGAATCGGGGTTTTCCCAGCAGGTCGTGGATGGCCGGCCCGAGGCGGGGCCCCAGATAATGCCAGGGCGAGAACTCATGTCCTCCCCAGGGCGACAGCCAATTGGTCCAGCTCAGGTAGAAGCGCCCCCCCGGGGCGAGCAGTTGGTCGGCCCGTGACAGGAAGGATTCCGGCCGGGAGAGGTGCTCGAGCACATTGGAACAAATCACCAGGTCGTAGTGCCCCAGCCGATCCAGCGAGTCCTTGTCGAGGTTCACGCTCAGGAAGGGGCAGGCGCGGAATTCGGGAAGCAGTTGGTTCTGCTCATCGGCGAAGGTCACGGAGCAACCCCGACGCAGGAGTTCTCCCCCGAAGACTCCATGGCCGCAGCCCAGATCCAGAACCCGGATTCCAGGGCCGACGGAGATGCCGCTCTCTTCAATCCAGGCGATCGCATCCAGCGCCTGCATCCGGTAGAATTCCGGATCGTCGCGATGGTGGACGAAACGCCATAGCAGTTGGGGCAGGATCATCGAAAGGTCGGATAATGGCGGATCAGCCGCCGCGATTCCAGCACCGAAGGCGGGGGTGGCCCTGCCGGTGTCGATGGATTCGTTCGAATCATCGCCCGGGAGGTGGTGGAATGGATGCGCCGATCATTCATGCCGGATCCAGGCCCACAGATCGGCCATGGACTGAGGCGTCCACCCTTCGGTGAGGCCCTCGGGCATGAGCGATCGGCCCAGGGGCGTCTGGCTGCGGAGAGAGTCCTTCGGGATCACTTCCTCTTGCCCCCCTGGCAGAAGCAGGGTGAGTCGGGTGGTCGAGGATTCGCTGACGACGCCGGTCCACTCGCGCCCGTCGGCCAGTGCCACGGTGAGGGCCGAATGCCGCGGATCCACCGCGGCGTTCGGATCGACGATCGCCATCAGGAAAGCGTCGAAGGGTTTGGTCGCAAACGAGGCGAGGTCCGGCCCTACCGCGGGTCCATGACCCCGGACGGTATGACAGGAAGAACACCGTTCCTCGAACAACCCTCGCCCTCGGATTGGATCGCCCTGCAGTTTCTCGGCGGCCGCAAAGCGCTTCAGCAACGAGGCGGATTCCGGAGCGGAAGGAGGCAGCACGTTCGAGGCTCGGGAGCGAAGCGTTGCATCGCGGTGCTGGCGCAGTCCTGCGATCTGGGTCGGTGAGAAGTCCGATGCGGAAACGGTGCCCTGTTCGATGGCCGTCAAGAGCCCGGGAATCCAGTCGGGTCTTCCCAGCAACAGTCCCAATCGGTCCCGGCGGTCGGCTTCACGCAGCGACCGCCATCCTTCCAGAATCGCTGTTCCGATTTCGGGATGCCCCCACTGTTGCAGGCCATCCAAGAGGGCCTTTCTTATGGGCGGTGAGAGTGGCGTTCGAAGAAAAGCGACCGCCTCGGAGGGGGGCCGGCCCGCCGCTTGAAGTTGAGCGATCCGGAGGCGAACGGCGGCGATTCGGATGCGTTCGGGAATGTCGGAGTTTCGCAGTGATTCGGGCAGTTGGACCGAGAGCGATTTCCTCCAGCGCTGGCGCAGAGCGTCCAGGGTCCGAGACGGGGTCTTGAAGGCTTCGGCGGCCATCCACCATGACAGTCGGAGAGGATCATCGGCCGCTCCGGTCCGATCCAGAAGGACCAGGCAGCGTTCGGCCGTGGCGATGGCTGCGGGGTGATCCCAGACGGTCAGCAACTCCGTCATCAGGCTGCCCCGATGCAGGAGGAGTTCCGGGGCGCGGGACAGGGCGGCGAGGAAGGCGTCGGGTTTTCGTCGGGCGGCAGCGAGGGCGCCGACCCGCATCCACGGATCGTCGGGCCAGCGCGAGAGTTGTTGCACCAGGGGGAGCATCGCGGCGGCATCGCCCCGGGACAGGGCCAAGGAGCGGTGGAATCGCAGGGCCGGGTCGTGGTCGAGAGCCTCTCCATGGAGGGTGAGCAGGCGGTTTCCCTCCGCGCCCGACGGCATCCAACCGAGGGCCACCGAGATCAGGCCGGGATGCTTCGAACGCAGCGCCGATGCCAACAGCGGCTCGGTCAACCCTCCCCGCAGGGCCAACAACGACAAGGCCTGGGCGCGGACCGCCGGGCTGCGGGGTTCCGACGCGAGAGAGGTCACCTCGGGCAACGCACGCCGCCAAGAGACCGGGGGCAGCGACAGCAATTCGCGCTGTGCCAGATCGCGCAGCGGACCGTTGGGAGATCCGAGGCGCTGCGCCAGGGCCTTGGGTGAAAGGCCCTTGAGCCGCGGGAGCGGCGTCACGGCCGCGTCCTGGCGTCGGAGCCGGTAGATTCGGCCGCCCTCGGCCCCGGCCCGGACCTCGAGTTGTTTCAGGCGCTCCGGAGGAATCCATCGGGGATGTTCCACGACGAAGCGGTGCATATCGACCACCCAAAGAGCTCCATCGGTCCCGGTCCGCACTTCCACCGGCCGGAACCAGGAGTCGGAACTGGAGAGGAATTCCCGCGAGGATTCCTCGGCGACACGGCGGGCGGCGAAGGTCACCCCGTCGCGGGACAGTCGTGCCCGGCGGATCAGGTTGTGGACCGGCTCGCAGACGAAGACGTCGCCTGCGAGTTCAGCTCCCATGGCGCTATCGCGATAGATTTCTGGTGCACAGGCGCTGGTGAGATGGTTGGCCGTGTGCGGGTCGTTGAATCGCTCAACGGTTCGGCTGATCGGAAACACCCGGTTGTCGTCGCGGTTGCTGGGCATGCGTGCTTGGACCGGCTCGACCCCGAGGGCCGAAGCCTCGGCGGGCAGGGGGAAATGCCAGAGGAGAGAACCGTTGTCGTTGCCGAACCACTCCCCGAAATCATCTCGAACGCGTCCCTGCTGGCTGACCCCCGGGAGCGCCTGGAATTCGCCCGATCCGGGTCGGAAGCGAAAATCGCGCTGTCGGGCGTCGGTATCGGTGCCGGCCCGGTGGGAATGGATCTGGCCACCAAAGAGACCACCCGCACCGTATACCCAGCCGTCGAGGCCCCATCGCAGGCCATTGACCCGTGCCTGAAAGTTGTGGGTGGCGAAGCCGGACAGCAGCACCTCTCCCGGGCCGTGGTCGGGGCGGATCCATCGGACCTCCGGCGCGGCGCACACCAGGACTCCCTCGTTCCAGGCCATCAGACCGGTGGGGAAGGGCAGCCCGTCGGCCACGACTGCTGCCCGGTCCATGCGGCCGTCGCCGTCGGTGTCCGTCAGCACCTTGACCCGTCCTCCCGGCTCCAGTCCTCCGCGCAAGCCGTTCGGATAATCGGCCATTTCGCAGACCCACAGACGCCCGTCGGCTCCGAAGTCGATGGCCACCGGCGACTGCACCAGGTCATCGCCGGCCACCAGATCCAGGGTCCAACCTGCCGGCACTCGGAAGCTCTCCAACGCGCGGTGCGCGGGCGTGGGATCAGTCATTTCGCCCCGCGGTTTGGGGGCCTGGAAGGCCGGGGGCAACTGTCGGTGGACCGCGTCGATGATCCGGTCCTCCAGCACCGGGTCGAATTGCTGGGGTTGGTCGTAATACCAGAGCGAGGATTCCGCCTCGTAACCGCCCTCCTTGAGGATACGCCGCGAGGGAATATAACCCGGGACTTCGTTGGCGTAGCCGTGGATCCACAGTCGGCGCGGGTCGAGTTCGGACTTCAGTCTCAAGGCGTAGTCCACGACGACTTCGCCGCCGAGGAAGACCATCGCCAGGTTGGTCGAGAACGTGAACGTCTGGATGGGATAGGGCAGGGAAGGACGGGGCGCCTCACCCCGGTCGAGGCGTTCGAGCCAGCGGCGTGCATGGAAGCCCACGATGCCTGAGTTGGTGGCCCGTTGTTCCCACTGCGGGCGGGTGAAGTGGGGCCGGAAGGGAATCTCCACCGACTCCAAGCGGCAAAGCGGTGCCGTGGACAGGGGTTCGAGCGGCAGGCCGATCAACCGTTCCACCTCGGTGGCCAGACTGCGCCCGTGTTGCTCGGTCAGGGCCAGGGTTCCCCGGGGTGCCGGATTGGCGTCGGCACCGCAGCCGATGGCGACCAGGCCGACCGCTCCGGGGTGGCGTTCTTCGAGGGCGGCGGCGGCCACGCCGGCCCAATCGCCATGGGAGGCGTTGAACTCGCCGCTGAGGGTGGTGCAATGGCAGGCATAGCTCGTGAGCACGGCGACCAGGGTTCCATCCTCGGCGGTGACCCGCAGGACGGGCAGGGAAAGATCCACCGGGCCCCCGGGTGTCCGTCGATTCTGGGCGAAATCCACGCGTCCCTGACCCCAGGCCATCCGTGCGGGTCGGCGGCGTTGCATGGCTTCTCGGACGGCGGACACTGTCGCATCGATGAAGAACCGGGTGTAGGCGTCGATCTGGGCCTGATCATCGGAGGTGATCGGTTGCGCGAAGATGTTCGGAGCCGCACCGCTCAGGCAGGGAGCGCTGTGCGTGTGGGTCACGGTCAGCGCGATCCGGTTCCGGTCGAGACCGACGGTCTCAGTCAGGCGGTTGCGAATGGTTTCAGAAACACCTCGGGGCAGGATGCAATTGTCGAGCGTGACCACCACGCTGGCCTCGGCGCCTTCGCCGATCGCCAGGGCCCGCGCGAACAACCGCTGCGCCACGTGGGAGGGTGCCGGTGATTGGGCCCGGGCCGCATAGCCCATCAGCCGCACCGGTGACCGGGGGGAGAGGTCGGCTTTGGCCGCACCGATCACGATCGGAGCCGCACTCGCCGGCCTCTCCGTGGCCATCGCCCGTTCCGAGATCGTCCAGCCCAAGAGCGCCAGAATCACCGGTAGAATCCGTCCCGCGGCGGCCCGGGGTTTGAAGCAGGGGGAGGCCATGTCGCGATCTTTCCATGGGTTCTCCTCCATTTGGAAGCCCTCCATGCCGTCGGGATCCCCGGAAGCGTTGGAGCGCGATCCAAGGGGCGTCCGTGTCGTCTTGTCCTGAGCGCTGGCCTGAAGAAGGGTCACTGGAACCCGTTCACGGTTTTCGGGATGGGGTTACTGCCAGAATACGGTGATTTTCACTGTCACCGATCAGCAGGGTTCCATCGGTTTCAACGAGGATGCCGTGGGGACGTGCCAACCGGATCACCCCACGATCACCGGTCGGACCGTCGCCCTGGATGCCGGTTCCGACGACCGTTTCGAGCGTGCCACGTCGGACATCGTATCTGCGGATGGCATGGTTCTCCGTGTCGGCCAGATAGATGTCGCCGTCCGGGCCCACGGAGATCCCCTTGGGTCCATTGAGAGTGGCCCCACGGGCGGGGCCTCCGTCCCCGGAGTATCCAGCCGTTCCCGTGCCCGCTTCATGACGGATGATCCCTGTTCGGAAATCGAACCGCAGCAGTTGATTCCCTTCGCGGCTGATGAGGAACAGGTTTCCGGAGGCGTCGAAATCGAGTGAACGTGGCCCGTTCAGGGGAGTGCCCCGGATGGGAGAACCGTCCGGGGTCGGACCGGATTTGCCGGTTCCGGCAACGGTGGTGATGATCCGGGTCTTCGGATCCACCCGGCGCAGGACGTGATTGCCGATGTCGGCGATGTAGAGATCGCCAGCAGGACTGAATTGCAGACTGATCGGTTGGTTCAGACGGGCCTGATCGGCGGGTCCACCGTCGCCGGAGTACCCCTTCTGCCCGTTGCCCGCGACGGTGGTGATGATCCCCGTCTTGGCATCATGACGGCGGATGGCGTGATTGCTGGTATCGCTGATGAAGAGGTTCCCGCCGGCATCGAAGCGCAGTTCATGGGGTTTGTTCAGTGAGGCGCTACGGGCCGGACCCTGGTCGCCGGAATAGGCGGCGGTGCCGTTGCCGATGACCGTGGTGATCGTTCCGTCGGGTGCGATCCTGCGGACGACATGGGCCTCGTAATCGGCGAACCAGAGGCTTCGGTCGGGTCCCCTCACCACACCGAAGGGATTGTTCAACCGGGCCTTCAGGGCGGGGCCGCCATCACCATCGGAGCCGACCGTACCCGAGCCTGCGATTCGGACCGCGGTGCCGGCCGAACCGGACTCCAAGGCGAGGGTCAGGGCGATGAGCGGAATCAACGAGGCGTTCATGGTGGGATCCTGCAGCGGGATTGGGGATCAGTGAGGGATTCGCCTGCATCGTTGGTGTTTCCGCTTCCGATGTCCATTCCCCGCCTCGATCACGGGGGATCGCCCGCGACCCGCATTCGGCTTCACGCTTGTCCTGTGGCAGGAGGAGGAACACCCTCCGAGACAGCGTGATCCGACCCGTTCCCCATGGTCGAAGTTGGTCCACCGCAGGACTCGTGCGGCAGGTCGCATCATGCGTTCTGGTCCTCTCCACCCTCGCGGTGACGGCGTTGGCCGTTCCACTGCCACCCCCGGTGAAGGCCGCGGTCGGTCGGTACTGCCTCGATTGTCACGACGGGGACGTCAAGAAGGGCGACCTGGATCTCGGTGGCATCCTGTCGGACGACCTTCAGAAGCACTCCGTCGAATGGGAGCGCGTCGTCCGAAGACTCGCGGCCCGGCAGATGCCCCCGGTCGGCAAGGACCGGCCCGCGGAGAGGGAACTCGAACGCCTCGTGGCGACCCTGGCTTCATCGCTGGATCAGGTGGCGGCGAAGAACCCGGATCCCGGACGGCCCGGCGCCTTCCATCGGCTCAACCGCACCGAGTATCGGAACGCCATCCGGGATCTGCTCGGGGTCGAGATCGACGCGGCGACGCTGTTGCCGAAGGACGACGCGAGCCACGGGTTCGACAACATGACCGGCGCCGATCTGTCGCCGACCCTGCTCAACCGCTACCTCTCCGCCGCCGAGAAGATCGGTCGCATCGCCGTGGGGGCGCCGATCCAGAGGCCCACGGGCGAGACCTATCGCTTGAAGCCGGACCTCACGCAGGAGGAACACGTCGCGGGCCTTCCCCTCGGGACGCGCGGCGGAGCGATGATCCGGCACACGTTTCCAAGGGATGGCGAGTACGAGATCCAAATCCGACTCACTCGCGACCGCAACGAGGTGGTCGAGGGCCTGAACGAGATCCATGAACTTGAAGTCCTGCTCGATCGAGGGACCGCCGCGCGATTCCAGGTGGGGCCACCGAAGGGCGACCGGGATTTCGAGAAGGTGGATGCCCATCTGAAGGCCCGGATCCCGGTGACAGCGGGCCTCCACGAGGTCGGTGTGACGTTCATCAAGAATCCGTCCTCGCTGGTGGAGACCCAACGCGATCCGTTCCAGGCGCGCTACAACATGCACCGGCATCCCAGGCTCTCGCCGGCCGTCTACCAGGTGTCCGTCACCGGTCCGTACGAGTCGCAGGAAGCCGGCCCTGCGGCCGGTCGCAGCAAGGTGTTCACAAGTCGTCCGAAGCACCCGGGTGAGGAGCGAGCCTGTGCCGAGCGCATCCTTTCCGACTTCGTGCGCAGGGCCTACCGGCGGCCGGTGGTGGCGGCCGACCTGGTCAAGCCGCTGAGGTTCTACAGCGAGGCCCGGGAAACCGTCGGGTTCGAGGCCGCGATCGGATCGGCCATCAGTGCCGTCCTTGTCAGTCCTGAGTTCCTTTTCCGCATCGAGCGCGACCCCGTCGATCTGCCACCGGCGACGGTCCATCGGATCAGCGACGTGGAACTGGCCTCGCGTCTGTCGTTCTTCCTCTGGAGCAGCATCCCGGACGAGGAGCTTCTGGCGGCCGCCGAACGCGGGGATCTGCATCGCCCGAAGGTCCTGGAGAAGCAGGTGCGCCGGATGCTGGCCGATCCGCGTTCCGGCAGTCTCGTGGAGAACTTCGCCGCGCAATGGCTCCACCTGCGGAACCTGGATTCCTTCACGCCGGATCTCCGGCTGTTCCCCGACTTCGACGACAACCTGCGCCAGGCCTTCCGACGCGAGACCGAGCTCCACTTCGAGGCGCTCCTGCGCGAGGACCGTGCCGTCTTGGACCTGATCCGGTGCGACTACACGTTCCTGAACGAGCGGCTCGCCAAGCATTACGGCATCCCCCACGTCCACGGCAGCCGGTTCCGTCGCGTGGACCTCGGCCCCGGAAGCCAGCGCGGGGGACTGCTGCGCCAAGGCAGCGTGCTCACGGTGACCTCGTACGCCACGCGCACCTCGCCGGTGCTCCGGGGTCATTGGGTCCTGGGCAACCTGCTGGGAACCCCACCCCCGCCGCCGCCCGCCAACATCCCCAACCTGAAGGAGAACACGGTGTCCGAAACCCTGCCGATGCGCGCCCGGTTGTCCGCGCACCGGGCGAATGCCGCCTGCGCGAGTTGCCATGACCTGATGGATCCGGTGGGTTTCGCGCTGGAGAATTTCGACGCCATCGGCCGCTGGCGATTGAGCGAGAGCGGTTTGCCCATCGATGCGAGCGGCGGGCTTCCCGATGGGAGCCGGTTCACCGGAGTCACCGGTCTGGAGGATGCCCTGCTCGAGCATCCCGATCTCTTCGTCGGAACGGTGACCGAGAAGCTGCTCACCTTCGCGCTGGGACGCGGGATCCGGGAGCAGGATGCGCCAGCCATCCGCCGGATCGTCCGGGATGCCCGGCGCGACGGGAACCGCTTCTCATCGATCGTCGTCGGCATCGTCCAGAGCACCCCGTTCACCCACAGGAGGACACCATGAGAGTCATCACGAAGAAGTTCATCCCGCGTCGCACGTTCCTGCGTGGCATGGGCGCCACCCTGGCACTGCCGCTGCTCGATTCGATGGTGCCCGCCGCGACACCGCTCGCCCGGACGGCCGCGCAACCCGTGCGTCGGTTGGGCTTCGTCTTCATGCCGATGGGGTGCGACAACTCCCGTTGGACCCCGCCCGGAGACACGCTCGACCGGTTGTCGCCGATCCTCGGTTCGCTCGCGCCCGTGCGCGACAAGGTCTGCATCATCTCCAACCTGGAACTCCAGAACGCCTATCCCGGAAGCCACGCGACCTCCAACTCCGCCTTCCTGAGCGCCGCCAAGGCCAAGCTGACGGAGAGCACCGACTACTACCTGGGAACCACCGTCGATCAAATCGCCGCCCAGCGCATCGGGCAGGGGACCCAATTGCCGTCCCTCGAGTTGGCGATGGACCACCTCCAGGTCGTCGGCCAGTGCGACAACGGGTATTCCTGCGCCTACCAGAACAACCTCTCCTGGTCGTCCCCCACGACCCCGCTGCCGGCCGAGGCGCATCCACGCATCGTCTTCGAGAGCCTCTTCGGGGAGGGAGGCAGCCTCGACGAACGCCGTGCCGCGCTCCGGAGACGGGCCAGCCTGCTCGACTCGTTCACCGAAGACCTCGGCCGACTGCGACGCGATCTTGGCGCCGGCGACCGGGAAAGGCTCTCCCAATACCTCGAGACGGTCCGCGAGGTGGAGCGCCGCATCCAGAAAGCCGAGGCCGACACCCGAGATCATCCGTTGCCGGATCTGGACCGCCCCGTCGGCGTTCCCGCCGCGTATGCCGACCATGCCCGCCTCATGTTCGATCTGCAGGTGCTCGCTTTGCAGGGGGACGTGACCCGGGTCATCACCTTCCAGTTGGCGCGCGAGACCAGCAACCGCACCTACCCCGAGATCGGAGTGCCCGATCCCCACCATCCGCTTTCCCACCACGGCAACGATCCGGCGAAGATCGAGCGCATGTCGAAGATCAACGCGTTCCACGTGTCGCTCTTCGCCGAGTTTCTCCAGAAACTGAAGGCCACCCGCGAGGGGGACGGCACGCTGCTGGATCATTCGCTCTATCTCTACGGCAGCGGCATCGGGGATCCGAACATTCACGACCACACGAATCTTCCGATCATCGTCGCCGGTGGAGCGGCCGGCGGCATGAGGGGCGGGCGGCACATCCGGTACGCGAAACCGACGCCGCTGGCCAATCTCCACCTGACCCTGCTCCACAAGGTCGGGGTCCCTCTCGACTCGTTCGCCGACAGCAACGGCACGGTGGACGGGTTGTTCCAACCGTTGGGCATTTGACCATGCGCCTGTCGCCTTCCAGGGAGCGGCCGTCTCCACAACGGAGTCCGGGCGCCGGGTCGATCCTGTCCCGGCGATGGTTCGCCATCGGATGGGCCTGGGTGCTCCTCGCTTCGGCCTTCGACTCCCGGGCTGTCGAGGCTCCGATCGCCGATGCCGCCGAGAGGTCGGACCACGGAGCCATCCGCGCGCTCCTCAAACGGCGCGCCGACGTGGATGCGCCCCAGGCCGATGGCATGACCGCACTGCATTGGGCGGCCCACCGGGACGATCTGCAGACCGCCCGGCTGCTGGCATCCGCTCGTGTCTCGGTCACCAACCGTTTCGGCGTCACTCCCCTCTCACTGGCCTGCCAGAACGGGAACACCGCGATGGTCGAGCTTCTCCTCGAGCGGGGCGCCGATCCGAACACGGTGATCCGCGGTGGGGAGACCGTGCTGATGACGGCCGCCCGCACCGGCAAACCGGGACCCGTGAAGGCGCTGCTCGCCCGGGGTGCCCGGGTGGATGCGAAGGAACGCCGCGGTCAGACCGCGTTGATGTGGGCCGCGGCCGAAGGTCATGCCGAGGCGGTCGGTCTTCTGATCCGGTCGAACGCCGATTTCCGCACCCCGTTGCCCGATTCGGGATTCACGCCCCTGTTCTTCGCCGCCCGGGCCGGTCGGAGGGAGGTGGTTCGCCTCCTTCTGCAAGCCGGAGTCGACGTGAACGAGGCGATGCGCCCGCTCAAGCCCGCGGCCAAAGGCCCGGTCGCTGGGACCAGTGCGCTGGCCATCGCCATCGAGAATGGCCATTACGAACTCGCGCTCGATCTCCTGGACGCCGGTGCCGATCCGAACGACCAGCGGTCCGGCGTCACTCCGTTGCACCGGATGTCCTGGGTCCGGAAACCACCCAAGGGCGAGGACCACGGGGCCCCACCCCCGGCCGAGCTGGGAAGGATCGACAGTCTGCACTTCGTGCGGGAACTGGTGAAACGCGGGGCCGACGTGAACCGGTGTCTGACCCAGGGCAGGAGCAGTCCGGGACAATTCAGCCGGAAGGGCGCGACACCCTTCCTTCTCGCGTCCGCGACCTCCGACGTCGCCCTCATGCGGTTGTTGCTGGAGCTCGGGGCCGATCCCGCCATCGCCAACGACGAACAGACCACGCCCCTCATCGTCGCCTGCGGGATCCATGTCGGATCCGACGCGGCCAACGAGCTGGCGGGGGAGGAATCCGAGGTCCTCGAGGCGGCCCGGTTGCTCCTGAAGCTGGGTGCCGATGTGAATGCGGTCGATGCCAACGGGGACACGGCGATGCATGCCGCGGCGCTCAAGAACCTGCCCCAAGTAGTGCAGTTCCTCGCCGACCAAGGTGCCAAGGTCGAGATATGGAACCGGAAGAACCGTCACGGTTGGACCCCGCTCTCCATCGCCCAGGGGCATCGGCCCGGCAACTTCAAGCCCTCCGCGGAGACGATTGTCGCCGTGAGGGCTGTCCTTCTGGCTGCGGGCGTCCGTCCGTCTGAACCCTTTTGAGCCGACTTGGCGTTGGGGGCGCCCACGGTTCTGTCGCGGCCGCCCCCCACCGAGCTTCAGCACGGCCTGTCGGCGGTGCGGGCCCGCAAGGTCGAGCGGTACCAGAGGATGCCGATCGCGTTGGCCACGAAGAACAGCACCAGGCTCAGCTTCCACGAGCCCGAATCGGACCGCCCGGGTTCCCGTGCCGGAGGGAAGATCCGATCCTTGCCGTCCCGGGAGACCTGCCAGATCTCTCCGGCCTTGTAGATCAGGGTGAAGAACGGGGGCGCGCCCGGAGGCGTCACCTGATCGGGATCGACGAACATCGAGGGGACATAGCCCCGGGAACCCTTGGGGAAGTTGGTGGTTCCTATGTCGAACGCGTAGTAGATGCCCTCATCGGGCCCGGCCACCTTGCCGTTGATCTTCCGATAGCGGCGCACCCGGGTGGGAAACCGTCCGCGGGGGTCGGCGGGTTTGTCCAGTTCGACCCAGAATTGGATGTCGAAATTGGCCAGCGAATAATCGATCCGGATGGTTTCGGCCGTCTCGGAAACCACGCCTTCTCCGCGGCCTCCCAGAGGAGTCGATGTGGTGAAGCGATTCCAGGCCGTCGCCACCGGTTGCCCGCCGGAACAGAGCTCGTTCATGCCGAGCAAGAGGGCTTGTTGGGTCAGGGTGAGGTCGCTCACCGCATGCTTCTTCACGAAGGCGGCCGTGTCGCCCGCTTCTCCGTCCTTCTGGGCGTCGGACGGGGTGGCGATGCCGATCTTGTGCGCATCGGCGAACCAATAGTGATCGAGCGACTGGCCGCTGACCCTCAGTTCGGGATTGGGAACGAATTCGCCGTCCTGGGTCATGGAAGCCGCTTGGACATAGAATGTGTCCGACTGCCGGGCCGCGATCACGCCCCAGCTGAGCATGTCCTCGGGGGTCCACTCGGGATTCGTCGCCCGACGGCGGGTCTTCTCGATGCCGAGTTGCCGATTGTGGTAGTACTCGAGCCGGGTGAACTCGAGTCGATTGGTCAGCAGCGCCATGGTGCGCGCGACCCAGACGCTGGAGGTGTCTTCGGCCCTGACAAGACCGGTGGCCAGAAGGATCGCCCCGGCCCAGGCCCCGCAGGCCATGAGGATGGGGTGTGTGATGCGGTGGATCATCGGGTTCATAGAGGACGAGTGGGGGTGATGTCGTTGAGTGGGGAGTGGTTCTTGGAAGGGGGTGAAGTGGCATCGCGCCCTCAAGAAAGGGGCCCCAACTGCGTTCGTGTGGAACGTGGCCACTCTTTCATCGTTTCAACCGGGTCTTCACAGTCGGAGCTCCTGGATGAGTCGCGAAGCACGGTTGGGTCGTCGGGTGAGGCCTGTCTGGGTCACGACGTCGTTGCGGATCCAGACCTCTCCGACCCCGTTCTCCAGAATCAGGGCATAGCCCGATTCCAGAAAAGGTCGGGTGAACGGAGAATAGATGCTGAGTCCGGTGCGCATCGGATCGGTGATGATGGCTCCCGGGGGATCGCTCCGGAGGATCTCCAGGGCGGATTCGGGGCTGAGATGTCCGCATTGGCGTCGCTTTTCGACCACCACCTCCAACCCCCGGACCGGCAGCACCCCGCTCTCGAAGAGGTAGGTGTGTGGAGTGCTGGCGAACACGGTGCCCACCTGGGATCGGTATTCGGTCAACAGCGACCGGATCTCCTGCAGGGCTTCGGCGCGTTCTCCGCCCGATCGCTTGGCGAACAGGCTCAGCGAGTCCGACATCACCCAGGCCATGGCGGCGATCGCGGCACAGCCCAAGGCCGGGTGCAGGAGGCGGATCGGGGGCGCACGCCGGACCGCGGCGCGCGCGAGTTGTGCGATCGTCGGTGCCCCGATCGCCGCCAAGGGCACCGCGAAGTGGATCACGTAGTAGTTGTGCCAGAAGGGATAGATCGAGAAGGCGACCGTGGTGGATACGAGGGTGGCCAGCCACGGCAGGATCCAGGTCCTGAGTCGCCGATTGATCCGGCAGAAGATGAGGCTCGTCGGCAGCAGAGCGACGCAGGGCAGGGCCACTCCCCAGGCGCCGATGGAGGTCCGGAATGCCCCGGGCAGTTGCGGCCAGAAGGGTTGGGAGTCCAGCACGCCCACCACATGCGATTGCCCCAGGATCCTGAAATCGTAGTCACCCAGTCGATAGGCCAGAAGGCACATCGCCATAGCGCCGCCCGCATAGAGGGCCGCATGGCAGTGGAGTTGCCGTCGTCGTGCGGTGGGGTCGGGATGCGTGCGGCCGGCCTCCCAGACCGCCAACAGATAGGCCCACCCTGCCAGTTGGGCCGGCAAGAGGGCCGTCAGTTTGATCGCCAGACCGACGCCGGTGGTGATGCCGGCCAGCAGGCTCACCGCGACTCTCGGGGCCTGGAGCTGGTTTTGGAAACACAGGGCTCCGGCCAAGGCGAACGGAATGCTCGCAGGTTCCAGCATCACGGAGCCCAGGAGTTGAAAGACCGTCGGATCGGCCAGGAGCAATGGCACCAAGGCGAGGCTGCTTCCGCGCCCGGTGCGATGCTCCAGGGAGTGGGCCAGCAGGGTGAGCAGAGCCGCAGTCACCCCGATCACCCACCACCGTCCGATCGCCACATCGGGGCCGGTCAACCGGAAGAGCCACGACAGGATCCACATCAGGGTGCCCGGTTGGTCATCCCACATGGTTCGGAACCACTGGGGATCGTGCATGAGGACCCCCGTCTTCAGCAATTCGATGCCCTCGTTCACCTCGAACGCGCTCACCAGGCCATCGAGGGCTCGGAGCCCGATCGCCAGTCCCATGAAAACCACCGGGGTGACCGCGCTGAGCGGGAGAGTGCGTGAAAAAAGAGGGCGGCTCATGCTCGGTTCGGGGCGACGGGCTCCCGGTGCGATGTCTTAAAAAAACCCGGAATCCCATGCGGTCATGGTGATTCCGGGTTTGGAAGGTCGATTCGGTTGTCTGTCCGATGCCTTGGACGGACGCTGCAGGCTCGGTGTGTGGAGGCGGGGATCCGAGTCAGTTGCAAGTTCCGCCTTCACCGTCCATCTCGCCATCTTCCCGGAGGACGACCACCACGTCTTGGAAGTAGTTCCCGTAGGTGTCGGTTCCATTGCCCGTATAGACACAGGCGAACGACCCGCGGATCTTGTTCTTGTAGGTGGATCCGTATCGCATTTGAGGCACCGGATTCCCCGAACACTTGGCGTTCGGAAGAGAGATGGTGATGGTGGACCCTCCCCAGCTGTTGGTCAGGCTGGCCGAGGTGTAGGTGGTGGTGATGGACCGGGTGGGCTTGCCACCATTGCAGAGGGTCCAGTATTTGTCCCAACAGGTGGTGGGCCCGGAGGCTTGTGCCGTCAGCAACAACGGGATGGTCAGGGTTGCCGCAGCCATGATTCCAATCGCGCGGCGATGATTGAGGTTCATAGGGTGTTTGGTGTTCGTATCGGGTTTTTTGAACGGAAGTCGGATTTGATCCTGTCGGACGGCTCGTGTCATGGGAGCGGCGGTGATCGTCAATCAACCTCGGTCCGAGTGGGGAAGCCCCTCAACGGCACGGGTTTGGTGTCCGATCCCGGACCAACGGTTGCGGCATTCGGGTCATCGGCTGCACTCGCCTTCAGGACCTTCGGTTTCGCCCTCGACGCTCTGGATCCAGGGACGCAAGGCCGAGGCCGCATACCAATTGCCCCATTTGTCGCGACCTTTGCCGCTGTAGGTGCACGGGAATTCATACGGCAGAATGCTCTTGTACTGCTTGATGACCGTGGAGGTGGTCATCCTCGAATACATGCTGTTGGAATACCCTTCGACATCCACCCAAACCTCTTTGTTTCCCCCCGTCTTTTTCGGGTCGAGCGAATGGGTCAGGCATTTGTAGTAAAGGGGTCTCATGTCATTGCAGCACATGAAGTACTTCATGTAGCAGGTGACGGAGTTGTCGTTGGCACCCATGCCGGGTCCGCTGAGCACCCCCAACACGGCCAACAACAGGATGCGTTGTTTAGGCGTTTTCATGGTTTGACGATGGATTTCAATTGACCGCGAGTGGACAAATAGGCGTAGCCACCGAGTCCGATCGTGTTGACGGTGGCGAACAGGGTCACGAACCAGAACCAACTCTTGGGCTTGGCATCGCCCGGGGGCTTGGGCCGAGGATAAACAGTCCGGTCGCCCTCGTGGTCGATCATCCGGATCTCTTTCGGGCCATACACCACGGTTCGGAGGCTGTTCGATCTTCCCGAATCGGCCGGGTCGAAGAATTGGCTGGGCACGTAACCACGTGATTGCGGGGGGAATGCCGTGCGACCGAGTTCAAACTTGAAATAGCGCCCCTCGAACGGCCCCCACACGCTGCCATCGCGCAGCGAGCCATTGACCACGCGCGAGGGGAAGGGGGCGTCGACGCTGGAAGGGATGTCCAACTCCACCCAGCCTTCGAAGGTGGGGTGTTTCTCGAGGCGATAGTCGATCCGGACCACGGCGTTCGTCACGGTCAACACCCCGGTGATCTTGCCTCCCAGAGGGGTGAGCGTTTCGAAACGATTCCACCCTGTGGCCACCGGTGTTTCTCCCTCCACCAACTCGCCCATCCCGAGGTAGAGCGCTTTGCGGAAGCCATGCACGGCCCCAGCCATGACCGATGCCTTGAACACCTTGGATTGGCCCTCGATCTCACCGTCCTGGAGGGAGGTGATCCGCAGAATCGGCGGCGAAAGCATCCAATAGTGATCGTAGGACTTTCCGTAGATCGGGGTTCCTTCCAAGGGAACCAGTCGTCCATCGAGCGTCATCTCGGCTTCCTGCAGGAAGAAGGTGTTGGATTGGCTCGCCGCGATGAAACCGCTGGCGAAATACCCCTCGGGATGGCGATCGGGATGGGCCTGGCGCGCCTTCGCGATCTTCTGGCCGGCATCCACATCGTCGTGGAATTCCAAGCGGGTGAACTCGTGGTGGTTGGTGAGGATGCCCAGTGTGCGGGCGATCCATCGGCGGGACTGGGCATCGTCCAGCACCGCCGCCTCCATCCACCCCCCGGTCGCCGCAAGCAAGGCGATCTGGCAGACCCAGTTCCAGACCCGAAGCCGCAGGCCGGCGCCTGCAAGCCTGGTGGGGCTGGAATGGGGGTGAGGGTGGTGCATCTGAATAGAAGGGGATACAAATACCTAACCGTAGTCAATCGGTTTGGTTTCAAAGAATACTCGAAACTGAACCGATGGATTCCAAGTCATCAAAAATAGTCAAAGCACCGCGGCTGTTCACGGGCGCATGACAGACAAGGGCGCGGATTGCGGTCAGGCGGTCAGGCGGTCAGGGCGAAGGGCATGGCCGCCGTGGGCGGCCTGCTGGGCGGAAGATTCTTTGGCCAGAACGGGGTTTGTCCCGTTCCGCCTTCGGATCATGCCACCGCCATTCCCGCCGGGAACCTCCGGGTGGCGTGCTGGAGAGTTCGGGTTTCCTCTGCCCTGGAAGGTTGTCCGGTCAGCCGGCGCTCGAAGGCGCAGGCGCGGAAGGTCAAGCGAGCCGAGCGTGCAGAGCAAAGGTCCCGGGATCTCGCGCCGCACCGCGTCGATTTCGGCGGCGTATTCGGGGGAGGTCTCAACAAACCTCTGGCGCTTCACCCCGGGGCGTGCCGCGAATCGGCATCGCACCACCGCCCAGGTGATGGAACGCCGCATCAGGGATTCAGGAATCCGTCCTGAGACACGCGCCCTCTATCCGGCGGTGCTCACATCAAGGCAGCGGGTCTCGGAATTGATCCGAGACCCGTATCCCGTTCGCGTCGATGGACGTCAGGCGGCCGATCGGATCACTGCCCGAAATTGGGCAAGCCCACCGGAGACGACACGGCATCCGGGGAGCCCGGGGCCTCATCCTTCTTCGGATCGACCATGAGTTCGGAGCGCTTCTTGAGGATCGGGTCGATCGTCCACTTGCTCACGAGGTAGGTCCAGCGGCCCCGGGCCTGCTCGGCTTTGAGTTTCTCCTGCTGCTTCTTGAGCTTGTCGGAGAACTCCTTGTCGAGCTTCTCGGCGTCTTCCTTCTTTTCGTCCTTGCCGGGAGTCCGCTGCGTCGGGAGTTGGGCCTCGGTGGCAAACTGGACGGGATAGCGATCGCCTTCCTGGGCCTTGCCCACCTTGACGGTGTAGGTCCAACCACCGGCGGTGCGGATCTTGGCCTCGATCGGGTGGTCGAGTCCCAGGGCCGCCGGCTGCGGATCGACGAGCACGTCGTCGAAGCTCGGGGAGCTCAGCAAGGAGCTGAAAAGGCCCGTCTTGGCGGAGTCGACCTTGTCCTCGGATTTCGCGCCGGTCAGGGTCCACTCGGAGAATTCGTTGGTCCGGGTCAGACCGAAGCTGTTGGTGCCCTCGGCATGAGTGACCGTCACCGAGACGGGTTGCTCCACCTTGAACCAGTCCTTCTCGAGCCATTGATCGGCCTTGGGCTCGGCATTGGCCAGGGGTTCGTTGACCAGGGTCACGGTCTCGATCTTGTTGTCGACCATGACGTAGCGGCCGACGGGCCAGGCGCCGCCCATGGCGCCCATGCCTCCGTCATCCTGCCCGCCCTTGGTGTGCTTCTTGCCAAGGAGCAGCGACCGGGTCGTCTTGCCGTCGGGCCCCAGCAACTCCACCAGCACTCCCGGGCCTTTGTCCGGGGCGACCAGTTCGAGGATCGGCAACCGCGACGGGCCGACCTGGACCGGTTGGGTGGCCTTGAGGTCGACCAGCTTGCGGACGAAGTCCTGGATGGAACCGAAATTGGCGGCATAGCCACCGCGCTCCTTCACCGTCCAGTCATTCCCGGATTTCACGATGTTGAGCTGATTGGTTCCCTGGGTGATGCGCAGGCCCGAGAGGGCCGAGGCGTCCAACCCGGCCAACAGCGCGCCGCCGAGTTGGGCCGACGACTGCCGGTATCCGGCGGACTGCTGGTTGCGGACATAGAGGCCGGCTCCGCCCAGGGCGAGTCCGACGGCGACGAGGATGGCCAGTTGCTTGGTGTTCATTTGGCGTTCGTGCGGTTCTTGCGGGCGATGGCCAGAGCGATCCCGGCGGCCGAAACCAGCAGGGGCATCGCGGCGATGTTCAGCCATTTGACCCGATTTTCGAGGTTCTTGACATCGACATCGAGGTTGCGGCGCTCCTTGCGGAGGTCTTTACGCGCATCGACCTGTTGCTTCTTGAAGTTGGCGATGGCGTCTTGCTGGTCCTTGGTGAGGATGATCTTGGAGGTGTTGCCCTCCTGCTTGATCTGGACGTCGTTCAGCTTGCTCTGCAGTTCCTCGACCTTGCGGTTGAGACCCTCGATCTTGCCCTGATAGCGGGCCCGGGCCTCGGCCTCCATCTTCTGGACGACCGTGAACGGACGGCTCACCGACGCACGACCGCGGGCTCCGACCAGATTGACGTCACCCGAGGCCTGCTCCACCAGGTTCTGCACCAGGGCCAGATTGCCGTTCCGGGGCATCGCCATGCCGAGCATCGGGTTGACCTCCACGGAGTAGGCGTCGTTCAGAAAGTCGACGTCGCCGAAGAGATACACCACGGTGTCGGTCTTGGCCTCCTTGAGGGAGGTCGCATTGGTGGCTCCCGGCTTGCCGTCGGGGAAGGCGGTCTTGAACTTGCCCGACAGACGCAGGGCCAGCGGGTAGTTGGTCCGGGACGGGGCGAACTCGTCGAGGATCTTGGAGCCGTTGAACTGCGAGGTCATGCCGTCCACCAGTTGGGAATCCTCGGACGACTTGAGCAGCACATCGGCCCTCAGACCCTCGGCCGGTTTGCCGGTGAATCCGCCGGCGAAGGGCAACCAGAGGTTGTCGCTCTGGCCGGTGACCGCGTCATCGCGGTTCACGCCGTCGGCGTTGAGGAACAGGAAGGCCGGCACGGGCTGCGGACGCCCGTCACGCCCCTGGAGTTCGCGGCTGAAGGTCCGGTCGGCCACCACCTTGGAGGTATCCAGCCCGATCCCCCACTTCTCGAGGAGCTTCGGCAGGGACGATCCGCCCCCGAGATTCAGTCCCATGGGGTTGGGATTGCGGTTGTCGGTGATGCACTGCGTGTCGAGGAAGGCGATGAGCTTGCCGCCCCGGAGCACGAACTGATCGATGGCGAACTGGGCCTTGTCGGTGATGTCCTTCGGGTGCACGACCATGAGCACCTGGATCTTTTCGGGGATCGTGTCGACGTCCATCGGGACGCTCTCCACGGTGAAGTCGCGCTTGAGTTCGCTGAAGGTGATCCAGGGCTGCTGCTGGGACTGGCGGCCCATCTGCATCATCATCGGGTTCATCGCGGGCCCACCCAGCACGGGCAGCGGGCTCATCACGCCGAGCACCGGCTTGTTGGTGGCGATGACCTGCGAAATCACCCGGGCGATGTCGTATTCCAGCAGCTTTTCACGCTGTGGCGACGGGAACGGGATCGCCTTGGTCTCCGGGGCCAGGCTCACGGCCAAGCCGAAATAGATCGGATCGCCGCCCATCTGGCCCAGCGACACCGGTTCGATGCCGTCGAGCTTGGCGGTGTCTTCGGCGTCGGAGTCGGGCTCGGGGTCCAGCCGCTTGATGGTGATCTTGCCGCCCGAGGCTGCCCGGAACTCCTGGAGGAGGTCTTCGATGGTCTGGGCGTAGTTCTTCAGCGCGCTCGGCATCCGGTTCTCGCTCCGGGAGACGTAGAGGCGGACCTCCACGTTGGAGTCGATCTTCGAGAGGATCTTGCGGGATCCCTCGGAGAGGGTGTGCAGGCCGTCGGCCGTGAGGTCGAGCCGTGCCCGCACCGGGCTGAAAAGCAGGTTCAGGCCGGTGATCGCGACGAAGGCCAGGCCGACGCCGGCGGTCGAGAACAGCAGGGATTGAATCTTGGTCTGTTTCATTGCGCAGGAAAGGTCGGAGGGTTCAGGCGCCGCGGAGGCCGCGGAGGATCACACTGGTGCCGAAGAGGCTGAAGACGATCACGGAGGCGAAGAAGAGCAGATCGCGGAAGTCGATCACCCCGCGCTGGAAGCTCGCGAAGTGGGGCATCACCGAGAAGCCGGTGACCAGTTCCACCAGGCCCGCCGGAGCCCATCGCACCAGCAGGCTGGTGACCGGCTCCCAACCGGCGAGGATGAGGAAGAAGCAGATGACCACCGACAAAATGAAGCTGATCACCTGGTTGCGGGTCATGGCCGAGGTGGCCACGGTGACGGCCAGATAGGCTCCGGCCAGGAGCAGGCTGCCGACGTATCCGGCGAAGACCGCGCCCCCATCGGGATGGCCCAGGTAATAGACCGTCCCCACGACCGGGAAGGTCAGGGCCAGCGCCAGCGCCAGGAATGCCCAGCAGGCCAGGAACTTGCCGATGATGGCCTGGGCCGCCGTCACGGGCATGGTCAGCAGCAATTCCAAGGTGCCCACGCGGCGTTCCTCGGCCCAGAGGCGCATGCCGGCCGCCGGCACCAGGAACAGGTAGAGCCACGGGTGCCAGTTGAAGAAGGGGCGTGAGAGCGAGGCTTCTCCCAGCTCGAAGAAGCCTCCGAGCATGAAGGTGAAGAAGCCGTTGAGCAGCAGGAAGATGACGATGAACACGTAGGCCACGGGCGAGGCGAAGTAGCCGTTGAGCTCACGTTTCAGGATCGTCCAGATGTTCCGAAGCGATTCGTTCATGGGATGGAAAAGGGGAGATGGGTTGATTCTTGAAGTGCCGACCGGTCACCGCGGGGATCGGGCCCCGCGCAGGTCGGCGTCGCGGTCGGTCATTCGCGGGTTTTGACCGAATCGGGCAGTGTGATCGCCCGGAACACATCGTCCAGACGGCCTTCTTCGGTGTGCAGTTCATCGAAGCTCCACCCCGACTGGGTCGCAGTCTGGGCGATCGACTGGGCCAGATCGGCCCGTGTGGACTTGTCGCGCGGGAAGGCGCGGGCCGACAGGGATCCGTCGGCGTTGTCCTGGAGTTGCACCCGTCCGACCACGGACAGGGCTCCAAGCTTCGATTTGAGGGTTTCGGCCGCCACGCCGCGCACGCGCAGGTGCACCGAACCGGCCGCATCGGCCCGCGCCTTGAGTTCGGCGGGCGTTCCGTTGGCCACGACCGTGCCGCGATCGATGATGATCGCCCGGGAACAGCAGGCTTCGACCTCCTCGAGAATGTGGGTCGAGAAGATGATGGCCTTGGTCTGTCCCATGCGCTTGATGATCTGCCGGACCTCGTGCTTCTGGTTCGGATCGAGGCCGTCGGTCGGCTCGTCGAGCACCAGCACCTCGGGATCGTGCAGGATGGACTGGGCGAAACAGGTGCGGTGCCGATAGCCCTTGGACAGCGTGTCCACGCTCTGGTGCAGCACGCCCTCGAGGAAGCACAGGCCGGCCACCTTGGCCACGGCCGCGTCGATCTGCGCGCCGCGCATGCCGCGGAGTTCGGCCGTGAACCGCAGGAAGCCGTTGACCGTCATGTCGGAGTAGCAGGGGGCGCTCTCCGGCAGGTAGCCGATGAGTTTCTTGGCGGCCGTGGGCTCTTCGGCGATGTCGTGGTCACCGATGCGGACCCGGCCCGAGGTGGGCGGGAAAAACCCGGTGATCATGCGCATGGTGGTCGATTTGCCGGCTCCGTTGGGGCCGAGGAAACCGAGGATCTCGCCGCGTCGGACCGTGAAGGAAACCCCGTTCACCGCCCGCTTGGGTCCGAACTCCTTGATCAAATTCTCTACATCAATCATGGCCAGAGTCGTGGTGTCAAAATGTGAACCGACGTCAAAACGAACTGCGGTTGAATCCGAGGTGGTCCAGTCCGCCAACGCCACGAACCAAGCGGAGCGAGGACGGGTTGGTTGGCCAGGGATCCGAGCTCGAGCGTGTCGAGGATCGGCTCTGGACAACCGGTCACCACCTGCGGTTCGCCACTATAGACTCTTGAGCCGAAAAGTGTTCAAAAGTTTTTTTGACTACCGATCACCCGAGGATGGGTCCGGTGTCTTGGGGAGCCCCTTGGAGGGCTTACTCCAGCGCCCGAGCCACCCCTTCGGCCAAGCGTTGGCGGTAAGCGGGGGTGTTGATGGCCTTGGATTCGTCAGGATTGGACAGGAACCCTCCTTCGATGAGCACGGCGGGTCGATTCTGGCCGCGCAGCACATCCATGAACCGGGCGCGTCGGATGCCCCGATCGGCACTCCCGGTGTTCGAGAGCAGGTGTCGATGGATGCGTCGGGCCAACACCAGATTGGCCGCATCGTGCTGATTGTTCGGGAAGGTGGCGGTGGTGTCGTCGGCGTAGATCCGGGTCGTGGTCGAGGTGAGGCCGCAGGGCGTCAGGGTGTAGGTTTCCAGGCCTCGAGGCTGGGTGTTGGGGAATGCCGAATTGAAATGGAGGCTGATGAACAGGCCGGCCTGACAGGTCTCGGCCAATCGCACCCGTTCGGCCAGGGGCAGATCCATGTCGTTGGTGCGGGTGAGGAACACCGTCCACCCGCGTGCCTCGAGCAGGGGCTTGAGGCGGAGGGCCCAGTCGAGGGTCAATTCCTTCTCGAAGCGGTTGCCCGTGAGGCATCGACTGCCCGCCTGGACGCCGCCGTGTCCCGGATCGAGCACGACGGTCTTGGGCTGCGGCCAGGCCGGAGCGAGTGTCAGCGGCTCGAAGGTCTTGATCCGGTCCAGTGGGTGGATGCAAATCGCTCCGCCGAGGTCCACGGGTTCGAAGCCGATGTAATGGGTGATTCCCGCGATTTTCACCGCCCGCGACCCGGCTTGGATCTCGGGAGCCGGCAACCCCTTCGACCGGCACCACGCGGCGATGGGAGTCCAAGGTTCGTTGTCGTTGGCCGGCGGCTTGACCGCAGCGACCGAGGGCACGGATGCCGGAGGCGGGGGAGCCGGCGTCGGTGCAGGGGCCACCGGGAGCTCGACCGGGCTCGGACCCCGACTCTGAATTTGGCTCAGAGTGGGCGCTTGCGGGGGCGGGATGAGCGACGCCGGGAAGCGGGTGTACGCCGGAGGTTTCGGGGATGAACAACCGCAAATCAGGGTCGCGATTCCGATGACGCATCCCCGGATGGACCCACGGCCTTGGCGCATGGGCCGATGTAAGCCCCGAGTCTTCGCGAATCCCATTCCAAAACGCCACAACCTGCGCCGCGGGGTTGAATCCTGATTTTTTTCGGGCCCGGGCAATGAAACTGTTTGAATCCGATCCCGACCTGCGCTGTCGTTTGTCCGTACCTCCTCGCTATGAAAAACTCTCCCGACTCATCCCGTCGCGACTTCCTGAAGCGCACCGGATCCATCGCCGGTGCCGGCGGCATCGCGGGCCTTCTGGCCAAGCGTGCTGGTCAGGCCGCCAAGCCGATGGCCGCCGCCGTGGCCGCCACCGCCCTGAACCCGGCCCGTGCCGCCCATGTCGCCCACACCGACACGATCAACGTGGTGCTGGTGGGTGCCGGCGGTCGTGGAACCGGTGCCGCCGCCAACGCGCTGCGCGTCAAGACCGGCCCGATCAAGCTCATCGGCATGGCTGATGTGTTCGAGAACCGTCTCAAGTCGAGCTACGAGGGCCTGAAGGGCGAGTTCAAGGATCGCGTCGATGTGCCCGAGGAGCGCCGCTTCATCGATTTCGAGGGCTACAAGAAGGCCATCGACCTGCTCACCCCGGGCAAGGACATCGCCATCTTCGCCACCCCGCCGGCCTTCCGCTGGGTGCACTACAAGTACGCCATCGAAAAGGGCATCAACGTGTTCATGGAGAAGC